>Ga0247832_1000027_pt1 | contig 224558 bp, 239 predicted proteins | sample LaCruzMarch2015__10_FD_192407 | JGI IMG/M metagenome (GOLD analysis project Ga0247832, IMG submission 192407) | Freshwater microbial communities from meromictic Lake La Cruz, Castile-La Mancha, Spain - LaCruzMarch2015_4m | ecosystem: Environmental > Aquatic > Freshwater > Lake | place: Spain...
GCATGTGGAAGGGATGCATGAGCACGTTGTGCTCGGCCTGGAGCACCAGCATGAAGTTGAAGGTGCCGGAGATGCCCAGGGGCATGGGGTCGGAGAAGGAACCCTGGCCGATGGCGTACACCAGCAGCACGGCGGTGGCGGCAGCCACCGGAGCGGAATAGGCCACGGCGATCCAGGGACGCATCCCTAGCCGGTAGCTGAGTTCCCATTCACGGCCCATCCAGCAGAAGATGCCGATGAGGAAGTGGAAGATGATCAGCTGGTAGGGGCCGCCGTTGTAGAGCCATTCATCGAGGCTGGAGGCGGCCCAGATCGGGTAGAAGTGCAGGCCGATGGCGTTGGAGCTGGGCACCACCGCGGCGGTGATGATGTTGTTGCCGTAGAGGAGGCCGCCGGAGACGGGTTCGCGGATGCCGTCGATGTCGACGGGCGGGGCGCCAATGAAGGCGATCACGAAACAGCAGGTGGCCACCAGCAGGGTGGGGATCATCAGCACGCCGAACCAGCCCACGTAGAGGCGGTTGTCGGTGCTGGTCACCCAGTCCTTGAAGCTGTTCCATGGGTTGCCCCAGGAACGCTTGAGGATGGTTGTCGTCATGGCGAGGAATGAAGACGGGACTGGGGAGAGCTGCGAAGGCGAGGGCGGCCCATCGTGGTGGATGGACAGCCGAGCACCCGCTCTTCCCAATAAAACAGTAGCGTTGAAGCCTTCTATGACGCGAGAGACGTTATGAGCATTCTTTCTCAAGGGGCTGGTGCGGGTTTCCGCCCAGCTGCGCACCGGCTGCATCGACCCAACTGGCGGCCCGTCTTCGCCGCTGTTCTGCTTGCCCTGACCCTGATGCTTCTACCGCTCCAGGCCCAGGCAGCAGCCGATCCACAACGCTGGACCCTCACGGATTCCTCAGGTCGTTCCTGGGGCCTGACCCTGTTCGAGCAACCTGATCCCGCCTACCCAGACGGCTGGCGAGTGCGCCTGACTGCCCGCTCACCCGGGCAGATAGTCGATCACCAAAGCCCACTGCTCTTGAGCGATGGCCTCGGCGGCGCCTGGGAGCTGCCGAACCGCAGTGAGGAACTGGTGCGACAAGGGGAGGAGGTGGTCCCCGAGTCATCGGCCCAGTTCGACGCCAACGCCCTGGACCCCAGGCCCAGCGAAGTGCTGCCGCTGCAGCTGGAGGTGCCGACCAACAATCCAGAGGGCACGATCATGGTCATGCTGCAACCTGAAGTCGTGCAAGCGCTCCACGAGTTGCCACCGAACCTTGCTACCTGATTGGGTTGGGCTTCCGCCTCGTTGGTCCTGTGTCTTGGCGTTCCTCTTGCCGCAGGACCCCCAACTGGCAGCTAGCCAGTCCGCTCGGCCGGACCCGTCCACCAAGGCGGCCTGCCCTGACGAATGAAACCGACCAGGTTTCCGAGCTGCGCTGGCAGCAGTTGCAGCGGTTTTTCGGGGGCGAAAGCTCACTCTTGATCCGCTGAGGGCCCACGGGACCGTTCTCCTGGGGCCTGCTCCTGGCCGGGCTGTTGCTTCAGCAGGCACGGACAGCCCGGCACCCTGCACGGCGTGATCACCACCGACCCTGATCACCTGCAGCCGCGGGCGAACGCGGCTCAGCGCAGCACCGCTCAGGGGTGTCCCGCCCCGGCCCAGTGAGCAAAGCTCGTCGGGCATGCCTACAACTCCTCATCGCCATTTCCTGTCGTACCTCATCCCTCCAACGCCCGCGCAAACGCTGCGGCCGCGCCCTGGCCCGAGGCCCATGGATAGCTGCGCAGGTGCACCTCCAGCGAGTGCCCCATGCTCAGGGCCATGCTCCCAGGGTCGATCCCCAGCTGATGGCCTCGGAGGCTGTAGCCATGCCGGAACGAGTACGGCACGGCGCGCTCTCCTCGTGCTGCCATTCGTTCACGCAATTCCATCCAGCACCGCTGGCGCTTGAGATAGGTGCCGATCGCATCGGCCGCTCCCGGCCCGCCGCCCAGGGGCGGAAGCTGAATGGCACCCGAGCGCCAGCGCTCCAGCAATTGCCAGTCCTGCCGGCGGCCGTCCCAATCCGTCAGCGGCAGCGGATGCACCCAGCGCGGCGCGGTCATGCCGCCGCCGCTGCGCTTGCGGTAGGTGCACCACCACAGCGGTTGGCCGCTGCCCGGATCGTTGCGCACCCCCAGGTGCTGCAATTCGATCGGCCGCAGGCCCAGCTCCGCCAGCAGCCGCAGCGCATCAGCCCAGCGGCGGCCAGGTTGATCGGTGGGCAGGGAATCGAGCAGCTGCAGCACCTGCAGATCGGTGAAGGGATCACCCTTGCGGTGGCCGGCAGCCGTCTCAGCGGCCGGGACACCGATGTGCGGTCGCAGATCGAGCGGTGGCCGCCAGCTATCGGGGAATTTTTCGCGCTCCACGCAATGCCGCAGGAACTGCGCCAGCGACTGCGCCCGGATCTGCCGGGCCCGGCTCCCAGGCGCCCAGCCCCGCAGGCAGGCATCCAGCAGCGAAGCTGAATCGGCAGGCCTGCTGTCAGCTCGTCAAGCCTGAGTGCTGCACCAGAAACGCCTCGATCCAATCGTGGTGACGCTTCTGCACGATTCGATCGGCGATCGTTGCGGCCCCTTCCGGGATGGAGAAGCGCTTGCGGAAGCCCTGGGTGAGGGCCTCCAGCAGTGGGCGAGGCAGCTGGCGGATGGCGCCGTGCAGCTGGCGGATCGTGTCCGTATCAAGGGGAAGCAGCCCCGGATCCTGCTGGGATGCAGGGGCTGCATCCTGAGCCGGGTGCTCTGCTGCTGTCGCTGACCTTTCCTGGTGCTGCGGCGCTGGCTCTGCCTGACGGGGGTGGGCCGTTGGACGTTCTGGTGCCGCTGAGCTGGTTACCTCCCGCTGGCGCTTGTCGTACAACGCGAGGCCGAAGGGATTGCCAAAGGTCATCAAGGCCCGCTTCATGGCGTCGGTCTCGGCTTCCTTGAGAGCGGACTCGTGGGCCTGGCCGAGGTCCACATCGATGCCATGGCCAGCGCCGCTGCCCTCCCGGACCAGGGGAATCAGGCTTCCGGCGGTAACGGTGACGCGCACCCGGGCGGTGTAGGTGACGCCCCAGCCGGACTTCTGCTCCCTGCCGATGGGTCGTTCGGCCTGGGCGACGCAGCGCATGGCGATGGTCTGCCGCTGCCAGCCGTCAAAGCCAAAGATGCGGTTGGCCTCCGCGATGACTTGCCAGCCTTCGAGGTAGGCCACCTTCCCGCGGCCCTGCTCGCGCTGGCGGACGTTGGCCCGATTGAGGGGGGCGGCGAGGGCAGCGAGCTGCTCGGGGGAGAAGCCGCTGGGCTGGGCCTGGTTGGCCTGCACTGTCGTGACGGATTCGATGGCTGCTGCTGGAGGGCCCTCCACTCGATCAGCGGTGCGGATCAACTCCAGGGCCGATGGCGGCCTTTGGCTGGATCGAGGAGCTGCGGCGCGGCTGATGGTGCTGGCCCCGTTGGAGGAAGGAGCGGCGACGGTCATGGCGATGGGAAGCGATGGAGCGAGGTGAGCTGCGGAAGGGATTGGGTCAAGGAGGGGGCCCCGGCTACACCACCGAAACCCCATTTGTGAGGGGCCTCTGGCCCCTAGTGGATGCGCCAGGAGCGGCGGGAGATCAGCTGGACGCCGGTGATCTCTCTGCCTGCTTTGAGGGCTTCCTTGATGGCGGCCTTGTCCGGCTTGCTGGTGGTGGTGAAGCTCAGCCACTGGGGATCGAGGGCGTCCTCGTCGTCGATTTCGACGGCCTGGGACTTACGGGAGGTGAGTTCGTGATTCGGGAAGGAGAAGCGGGTGGCGGTGGGCTGCAGGCGGGTGAGGACCAGGACCAGGGAGTCCTCCAGGGCATCGGCCCGGGAGGCATCGGAGCGCGACAGCTCGGTGAGGCGCTTGGCCTGCTGCTGGCGGTAGGCCGCCTGGCCGCGGAGGTGCTCGATCACCCAACAGGTGGCATCGGCCTTGGCGGCAAGGGCCTGCTTGTTGCCCTCCTCGGCCAGCAGGGCAGCCTCGAGCTCGGCGAGGGCCTGGGCGCGGGTGTCGTCGTCGGCCTCCAGCTGCTCAGCCAGCTGAGCGATGGCGGTGGTGAGCTCCTGGGCCTCGATGCCCAGCTGCCAGAGGGAGCCGGTGCGCTGCAGGGAGCAGGCCGGCCCGGCGACTTGTGGGAGAACCGCGGAGAGAGGAGCGGCGAGGGCGGTGAGAACAGACATGGGGACGTGGAGCGGAGGGGAACGAGAAGAACGGGACGGCGATTGCCGCTCAGGCGGCGAGGGGCTCCGGTGAGAACGGCGGCGGCACTTCCATCACCACCACCGGCACCGGCGAACGGGCGGAGCAGCGGCGGGCCTGCTGCACCAGCGAGGCCGTGCCGGGGCCACCGGGAAAGGCGATCACCAGCACCGAGGCGGAGAAGGCCGGGGAGGTATGGGCCTGGGCTTCCACCAGGGCCTGCTCGAGGAGGCGGCGATTGCGGATCGGCCCGGCGCTGCGGCCATAGCGACCCCACTCGGCGGTAAGGGACTGGACCCTCCAACCCAGCTGATGGGCAGCACGGCCGATGGCCTGATCAGCGCCACGGGCACCGCCGTGAAGCAGCAGATGGACCGGACGACCGCAACTGCGCTGCAGGAGGGCGGAGGCGATGCGCTCTTGGGGCCAGACGAGATCACGGCCACCGGCAGCGACGATGACGACCGAGCGATGAACTCCAACCGGCGGCGGCAGGAGACCAGGAAGAGGCAATGCAGCGGCCTGGGCCACTGCAGCAGAGGACAGACTCATGGGCTACAGAGCAAACGAACGGGGCAAGTTGTCCGAGAATTTCATTGCCGCAGGCGATGGGCTCGTGGCCTTTGGCGCGACTCTTATTCTAGCAGTACAAACACACTAATGAGCGAGCAGGGCGGCCGCGGGGCAAGCGATCTGCCCGAAACGCACCCACCCACGATGAGCTAGGCAGCTTGATAACCAATGCAGCCAAATTCAGCACAAAAAAGCCACCGCCCGCGCAGCCGCGCGAGGAAATCCGGGGCCTCACCCCAACACCCCGCCGGCTGGCAGCCGCCCGGCCACCGCAGCCGCGGGAGAGCGGCCCTGCCAGCAACCCCAACACCGGCCCCGGAGCGGAGGGCGGCGGCGGCTGGCCGATGCACGCCACGGCACAGCCGTGGCACGCTCAGGACGGCCGTCGCCGACCGGAGCCCTGCGGCGGTTGCTCAGCCCCAGTGAACGTCGAGGAACTCCACCAGCAGAACGCCCCGGTGGGTGCCGTGGATCTTCACCAGGCCTGCCTTGGCGGCCTGCTCCATGCCGGCCCGCTCCTTGCGCACCTGCTCGGCGCTGGCGAGCACCCGCACCCAGCCACCGGTCATGAAGTCCTCGCTGCCCGTCTCAAAGGCCTGCAGCCGTCGTTGCTGGTTGCTGTTCCGCTCGTAGTACAGGCCTCCACCGGTGGGATCGCCTCCCTCCGCCCAGGCCTGGTCGACCATCAGCTTGCCGATGGCGACTGGGTCCTGCGCTGCGGCATCGATGGCCTCACCGCCGAGCACCAGCGGGTTGCCCGGGTCGTCACGGTTTTCGGAGACGATCAGACGGCTGGACACGGCCTCAGAGCCCTTGGAGGATCAGCACCTCCATCCTGGAGTCCGTCAGTCGTTGGAGCGGTGTTGAGGACTCCATCCTGAGGGTGAAGGGGAGAGACCCTCTCCCACTTCGGGCGGGAGAGACCACCGGGCGAGGACGGGAGAGGGAATCTCTCCCCAAATCTCTCCCATCTCCCCTGGCCAATCCCTGAAAAGTCAATCGGGGCGACAGGATTCGAACCTGCGACCTAGTGCTCCCAAAGCCCTTGAAATAGAGTCTGTCAGATCGACTGCCGCAGCTGGATTCTGCCCCTGAGCCCCGTGCTGTTACTGGCTTTTAGGCTTGCAGGCTGTGGCCGTCTCTGGCCGGGCGTGCCAAGCTGAAGGGGCGATTCTCTTGCAGATTCTCTTGCAAGGGGTGTCGTGTGTGCCTGATTCCCTGGTGCCGTGCCGAAGACCACCCCCGCCCCCCGACAAGCACGAGCAGCGAAAGACCGTGGCTGGGTAGCAGCTCTGCGGCTTTCGTTGACATCAGACCTCGGGCCTCGTAGTGGCTGGACTGTGTCAGAAATGCGCGGACGTGTTCTCCTCAATGTCTCCGCTTCAGCCGCGGGGGGTGCCCGTCAGCAGCGGGTGCTCCCCTTCGATTGGTCCGCATCCGATAGGCAGGCGATTCATACCGCAGTGCTTGCTATCCATGCTGATTTCAATGATGGTGTCCCCCTTGACCTCGCTATCGAAACTCATGCGCGAGTTCCTTCAACGGAATCAAGCTCCAATGGAGTCACCGTTAGTGAGGCAATCAATTGGTCACAGCTGATTCAGGGCTTCAAGGATCACAAGCTGAGTAGTGGAGCCATCAAGCAGAGCACCTGGGATGATATGTATTGGCGGCGAATGTCTGTGATTCTAGATGCCATTGGTGGCAAGCGGCGACCGACCTCATCCAAGCAACTTCTGGAGGCCGTGATCGAGTCATGGAAGGACAGACCAGGATCTCGTGGCCGTCAGCTGCAGGTTCAATTCACAGCAGCGCTTTTGCGTTGGGGCGTCGATTCGGAGCGGCTGCCGTCATCCTGGGCACCCCCACTTGATCTCTCGATCTACGTTGGTCGAAAGCGTGATGAACGAGGGGTCACAACTCCGATTGATGTCAGCCACGTGCTCGACCTGGTAGAGGCAATATCCGATCCGCGCTGGCGATTGGCCTTTCAGCTGATGGCTGCCTACGGCCTCCGTCCAGAAGAACTGCAACACCTGGAGATTCAAAAAGGGCAGCTCTGGACGACCTATCAGAAAGTTTCCAGTCGGGGGCGCACCCGCTCAAGAGTCCTGCGACTGTTGCCTTGCGACAACTGGGCACAGGAATGGCAGCTCGAGAAAGCATTTCGACCTGACCGTATGCCGCCGATGCGACCAGGTCATGGGGCTGAGGACCTTGGGACTTACATGCGGCGTCGACCGCTCTGGCAACAGCTACGGCGGGAGTACGAAGAGAAGGGCGAAAAGCTGGTCCTCTATTCCTGCCGCCATGGTTATGCCCACCGCGCTCATGTCACTTGCGAGCTTCCGCCCAAGGTGGTTGCTGCAGCCATGGGTCACTCAGTAGAAACCCACCTGGCTGCCTACAGTCGCTGGTGCGGGGATGACGTTGTGGATGACGCCTTCGCCAAGGCGGAGCAACGGCTGGCCCATGGCCACCGAGCTCAGAGCTCAGCGGCGTAATGCCGCAGGGCCTGCGAGAACCTGCTCAAGCGTTGCCAGATATTCATCGACTGTCTTGGTTGGGTTTCTGAGGCTGGCCCGGGCGCTACTCCATCGCCATGCAGAGGTGGCTGGCTTGTGAGCTCAGTGGGTCGCGGTGATGGTTGCTCACGCCAGCTGTAGAGACGCGTCTCAGTTCAGCGCCGGCGTCAGGCCCAGGACCTTTGCGGCTTGCTGCATTCGCACATCGAAGCTGGCCAGCCGGGTGCAGCGGCTGTGCAGCGCTACGGCCAGATGCAAGGCGTCACCGGCCCGTAGACCGAGTGCTGGATCATGGAGCAGCTCGGCTGCCTGGCGAAAGCGGTCGCGATCGAGCGAGCGCAGTTCCACTCCGCCCTGCAGCAGGCGCTCGAACTGCTCCCCAGCCGCCTGGCGCGCCTCAGAACTGAGGCCGTGGTGGCGCTGCTTGATTCCCAGGGCGCTGTGGGTTTCGGTGATCAGCCAGTCGCTGCTGATCAGGGGGTCCCGAGATTGCCCAAACCAGTCGAGCGCTTGGGCACTGCGCTCTTCCGGGGTCAGCAGAGCCACCACCACGCTGGTGTCGAGGTAGATCATCGATGGGTGTGCGTCACCAGCGTTCACCGCCGCGGCAGTCCTCGATCACCGAAGGGGTGAGAGGCATGGTGGCCTGAAGCTGACGCAGATCAGCGGCCAGGGCAGAGCGATCCAGCTTGCGCAGAGGCTCCAGGCTCAGGCGGCCATCAGGACCAACGACGATGTCGATCTGATCGCCTTCCTGCAGTCCGGCCTGACGCAGGCAATCGGCCGGGAGTCTGACCGCCAGGCTGTTCCCCCAGCGGCGGATCGCCTGCGGGAAGTGCTGGCTGGCGTCAGCCGAACGATCTTGAGGCCTGGACTGTGTCAAGGAACGCCTTCGACCGTTCACGGCCACCCGTAGAGACATGACTCTACGTCCGAGTTGTGGCTTTCAGTGCTGCAGGTGCCGCCGACTCCACCCCGTGATGGTGGCCTCCACGTTTTCCAGGTGCCACTGCAGGGGGCCCCGGCCCTGGGTGCAGCCCCAGCGGCGGTAGTGCTTGCCTGGGGATAGCACCCCCCGCAGCCGCAGCTGGCGGAGGGTTTCGCGGCTCATCCCAAGTGCTGCACAGGCTTCTGCCGTTGTGACCCAGACGCGGTGACGTCCGGATGGGGGTGGGGTCGTCTGGTTCTCCATCAGGCCAGCTCCCGGAGCACGCTGACCACGGCGGGATTCCAGAGGATCTGGTACCCGCTGTGGCCGCCGCGGCAATAGGGCAGGGCTTCTGCCCAATGCAGGCCGGCATTGGTGAGCTCCCATTCCCCCCGCTGATTGCGGATCTGCAGCCCGCAGGCTGCGAGGTGTTGGTTGGTGTCCTTGGCCTTCATCCCCAACAGCTGCCCGAGTCCCGTGGCATTGAGTGAGCAGATCGGGTCCTCCTTAGCCGGCAGGGCTCGGCGCAGGGTTTCGGTCGCCAGGCCGGTGTTTTCCTGAATGCAGGTGAGCGTCGCGGCCATGGCGATGCCGGGTTTCACGCCGGGGACCTGCGCGACGGCCTGACCAATCAGCAACAGGGCGCCGACGCTGTCTTGCTTGTCTGAGGGCAAGGATGCCGGCGCAGGCGCGAGCCCTGGTAATGCGTAGCGCCCAGTCCGGCGGATCGCAGGCAGAACCTCGTGCGTCACCCAGCGCTTGAAGCGCTTGGCCTCTGGCTTGCGGCTGCCGAGGACCAAGGTGTAGAGCCCAGGTTCATTGATCAGGTTCAGGCTCGGCGGCCCGCCTGCTGGGGCACCCTCATTTGAAATGAGGGTCTTCTCGTCCCCGTCCAGACGGCTGAGTGCCTGGCTGACGTTGCCGATGCCGAGGGTTGAGCAGACATCTGCGGCGACAAACCAGGGATCACCCTGCTCATCGGTGAAGACGCGGATCTGGCTGCCTTCGAAGTCGAATGGAACCAGGGCGCTTGAAGTCGTGTTGTTCATCGGTCTAAACGCGGTGTGACGGGGTGAACCTCACCGGCATCCGTGCCGGCATCGGGGCGGAAGACGGTGTTGGTGCTGGCCATCGGCCGCGGCGGCACGGGCCCGGAGAGCACGAGCAGCAGGGTGCTGAGCTGAAATGCCAGCCCCAGCAGCACCAGCCCGCGCAGGCAAGCCAGGCTGGAGGCCGTGACCGCGACGGTGGTGGGCCGGCGGGTGCGGCAGAAAGCAGGCAGCTGGGGACCGGGCCGGTGCGGGGGCCTGCCGCTCCAGGCCCCGGAGTTGATGCCCTGACGATCGAGCGGCATCAGAACAACTCCTCGCTGTCGTCGGCAGCGCCAGTGCTCCAATCACCGGCGCCACCGCCGGTGGTGGTGTAGCCCTCGACTTCTTCAAAGCCGTCGGTGGGGTCGACCTGCTCGTAGGGCACAAAGTCGACCACTTGAACGGCACGCGGCTGAAAGGTCATGCCGCAGCCGTTTTCGCCGTCCCAGTCGTAGATGTCGAAGGCGACAACCACCTTGGATCCGTTGCCGATGGCGGCCCCGTCCCAGGGCTGCTTCCTGGCATCGACGATGCGGGGCCCCTCAGAAAGAGAGCCATCGCGCCGCTGGAACTGCGGCACCTTGAAGCGCACCACGGTGATCTCGCTGGGCTTCTCCCTGTCGGGCTTCCAGGGGAAGCCCTTCTCGGCACGGCGCTTGCGGCTGCCGTGCAGAGCGATGAACTGGTCCTCCATCGCCAACAGGAAGGACTGGGCCTTCTCGTCGCTATTGGCCAGCAGCAGATCGGCAGTCCAGGCCTTGGGTTTGCTCTTGTCGAGCTGGTGCCTTGGGGTGATCAGGTGGGCCCAGCGCACTTCGGCGAGGGGCGTGCGGAAGATGTCTTTAGCCATGGGCTGAATCGGGGTGAACGGTGGAACTGGGCTGTTGATCGAACGGGGGAAGGGGCGGCAGACCAAATCGCTCGCGCAGCAGGTGATGCACCGCTCCGCTGGCCGAGAGGTTGCGGGCCTCCATCAGCTCGCGCACCCGCAGGTAGACGTCGGTGCGCACCTGGGTCTGGATGAAATGGCGACCAGCCAGAGAACGGGGCTGCTCGCCGTAGCGGCGTGGCGGCCGGGGGCGATGGCTCTCGCTCATGGGCTTGGCTCCGCAGCAGGCTCGGGCTGCACCTGACCCTGCGCTTCTTCGAGGAAGAGCGCGATGAAGTCGCTGTGCTGGCGCTGGGTGATGCGATCACCGATGGAGCGGGCATTGCGCGGCACCTGGAAGTGCTCGCGGAAGGCCTTGGTCAGCTCCTGACGGGCGGCCTGGGACAGGTCGAGCACACGGCGGCGGACCTCGCTGACCTCCTCAGGGGTGAGGGGAGCCAGTGCTGGATCACCGTCTGCAGAAGTGCCGTCATCGCTGGTGTGAGCCAAGGGGACTGGCTCCTCAGCAGCAGGATCGTCGGCTTGTTGATCGAGGCAAGCCTGCTGCTTAGGATCTACTTCAGGCTCTTCGGCTGTCTGCTTTTCAGGGGCTGCATAGGGCTGTACAGCCCGAGCCTGGGCAGACACAGGAATGCCCAGCAGCATGGCCAACATCAGGCCGGTGGTTTCGGCCAGATCGCTTGCCTCATCAGCCCAGGACTCGCTGCAAAGCTCGGCCCCGGCGACGTGCATCACCGTGACCTGTAGCCGGGAGCGCCCTTGCTGCTCGCGCAGGTGAGCGGACCAGCCGATCCCGCGGCGGAAGGCGGGGCGGGCTGAGTGAACCACCTCCGCCAGGTCAGCAGCGGTGATGGGGGACACCTCGGCCTGAAAGCTGGCCAGGGCATGGGTGAGCTGTTGCTCGGGTGTGGCGTCGGCCGGGACGGCCGGCGGCGCCTCAATGTCGGCCTCTGGAGGCCTGAGGGGTGGAGCCATGACGGATCGAATCGGGCGGTTGCCCGCTGGTCCGGATCTTAGGGCTCTTTGCTGGAAGCCGCACTCACAGCGGCTGTTAATTCCTAGCCATCAGGCCGTGACTGGCTTCTTTCCTTTGCGGCCGCTGGGCTTGCTGCCCTTTCTGTTGGCGGCCTCCCACTGGTCCAGCCAGCGCTTGGGCAGGTAGAGGTCGCCCTCGATCCACAGCGGGGCCAGCTCCTCCGGCTTGTAGTCGCCGAAGCCCGTGAGCACGGCAAAGAAGCGCTTGCGGTGCTCTTCGCTGGCCTCGACCGCCAGGGAATTCAGGGCGTCGCTGGGCTCAAGGCCGCATTCATCGACCACCCGGCGCATCTGGTTGCGCCACTTGGCCGAGAGCTCCGTCGCTTTGCGCTGGCCAACGGTCGGTGCCGGCGTCGTGCGGAAGGCCTCCGGCACGTCACGCAGGCCGCAGTAGCAGGCCCAGAGTTCCAGGGGCGTCCAGGCCGGGCACTCGTCGTCACCCAGCGGGATGGCGTTCTCGAGCTTGTCCTTGATCGCCTGACTCTTGACCGGGCCCCAGTCCTGCTCGGCGATGCGGCGGTTCAGCTCGCCCAACTGCCAGAAGGCCTTCTGGCGCAGCTCGCCGGCCTTGCCCTGCTCGATCACCGAGAGGTTGCCGTAAGAGATCGCATCGAAGCCGGCCTCTTCCGCCCAGCTGCAGGCGGTGTACTGGGTCCAGCCGTTGGTTCTTCGCCAGTTCAGCAGCATCCGACCGAACGCTGCGCGGTTCTCCTCCTGGCGCTCAAGCAGCTCCGCGTAGGTGATGGCCACGTTCAGGATCCTGAATGGGATTTCCCGAACCATACGGCAAACTTGGCACTCCTAGTCACTTCCTGACACCTCCTGGCATATCAGGTCTGATCCTGTCCGAGCTTCTGCAGGATCTGCTTGGCAAGCTGCCCAGTGATCACCTTCCCTGTCTCTGCCTGCAATCTCAGAGCAATGGTGTAGGGGTGCTCGCCTGGGTTGGCCTTGGCGAGACGCCTCAGCCGCTGCTGCAGTTCTGCCGGATCCATCAGTGTCCCAGCAGCACTTGCCTCGGGCTGCCAAGCAGCTGCTCGGCTTCCTCCACAGAGCGGCAGACCGCTGCCACGCCACCGAGCTCCTGCACGAGGCGCAGGAACGCCCGCTGCTCAGGGCTGAGCACGCCCTGGGCTGTCTTGATCTCCAGAGCGACGAACTGGGCGAGCCGCAGGCCGACCAGCTCAGGCGTGATCTCCAGCGAGCGCAGGCCGATCAGGTCGCTGCTGCCCTTGCACAGCCCAAAGCGCACGAAGCGTCCCTGCTGGTCGACCAGGGCACCGGTGTTGTTGCGCCAGAGCCGCACCGCCCCGCGGCCGCAGGCCAGGCGGATGCGCTGCTGGATCTCGTGTTCGCTGGGGGAGGAGGCCATGCCTCCTGTTGCCGGGCGGGGCTACTCGTAGTGGCTCCAGAGCCGCAGCACCTTCACGATCTGCTCCTCCTCCAGCACCTGATACACGAGGCGGTGCTGGATGTTGATGCGCCTTGAGCAGGCCCCTCGCAGATCGCCGACCAGGGCCTCATAGGGAGGGGGCTGCTGATAGGGGTCGACGGCAAGGATGTCCAGCAGGACCTGAGCTTTCTGCTTGAGAGCAGGGGATGCGGAAGCGAGTTTGCGAGCGTCCTTCTGGGCCTGCTTGGTGAAGAGGACCGTCCAGCTCACCAGCCCGGTTCGGTGCTCAGTTCGGAGACATCGGTCGCCATCCCCTCGATGATCGATTCACGCATGCCAGGGATCGAGACCAGATGCAGGGTCTCCTGGATGGCGCGCCAGTCGTCCTGGGACAGCAGCACGGCGTTGCTGCGCTTGCCGGTGATCTGCACCGGCTCGTGGGACTGCCCCACCTCGTCGATCAGGGCGTAGAGCCGCTTGCGGGCTTCTGTGGCGGACACAGTGGTCATGACATGGCCTTCACCCGTACGTCAAAGCGTACTGCCAGTTGGCTTGTTGTGCTGCCTTGCGGCCCAGACGTGCCTCGCCCAGCCGGGCTTGTACCCACGTTCCTGCTCGCGCTGCAGCAGCTGCTCGAAGGTGCGGCAGCCGGCTGCTGGGTGCGTGCGCCGGGGCCTCTGCTGCTGGTTGGGTTTGGGCCGGTGGCGGGCGGCACCCGTGACTTCAACCAGCTCGCCCTCCAGCTGCTGCAGCACGCGCCGCTGCTCATCGCGTTCCTCGGCCAGGAACAGGTGGCCGCAGTCAGGACACACCTGCGCAGCGCTGGGACAGCTGCAGAAGCAGGCCGGGCAGTCCTTGATCGGAATCGAGACGCCCTCCCGCCGGCGGCGGCCGGCCAGGTTCCACTCGCGTTCATCGGTGGGTAGCCCGTGGCGATGGGCGTTGCCGACGTGATCGAGGATCACCGCTTCCTGCTTCCCAGGTGCGGGACGCAGGGCGCGCCCCACCATCTGCAGGTAGAGCGAGAGGCTCGCGGTGGGGCGCATCAGGATCGCGCCGCCGACTGAGGGGATGTCGGTGCCTTCGGAAATGATCATGCAGCTGCTGAGCACTTCCACCTCGCCGGTGCCGATCCCGGCGATCAGGCGTTTGCGCTCCTCAGCCGGCATGCTGCCGCTCACCGAGGCGGCCCGGATTCCCGCAGTGCGGAAGGCCGCGGCCATCTGCTCGGCGTGCTCGATCGTGCAGCAAAAAACAATGGCCGTGCCGGGGTGAAGCCGGCGGCGATAGTGCGACACCGCATCGCCAATGGCGGCCCGGTCCCCAAAGGCCTGGGCCGCTTGCTCCAAGTCGAACTCGCCCATGCGGCGACGCAGTTTGCTGTTGCGGGCTCCTGGCCAGGAGAAGACCTTGGGCCGGGCCAGCCACCCCTGCTCCACCAGCCAGGCCGCTGAGGGGCCGAGCACCAGGGCCTCGAAATAGCCGCCTGCTTCCACGCCGAGTCCCTTGCCATCGAGGCGTTCGGGGGTGGCGGTCTTGCCGATCAGGTGGGCGCCAGGCCAGGCCTCGATGATTCGCCCCCAGACGTTGCCGGCGACCAGGTGGTGGGCCTCGTCCTGAATGATCAGATCCGGCGGTGGCAGCTGCTCCAGCCGCCGGGCCACGGTCTGCACCGAGCCCACGGCGACCTGCTGGCCCTGCAGCCTGTGGCCAGGAGCGATCACATCCGGCTCCAGTCCCCACGCCCGCACGGTGCAGGTGAGCTGCTCGATCAGCTCAGCCCGGTGGGCGAGCACCAGCACCCGCCGGCCCTTGCCGGTCGCGCCCTGAACGATCGCGCCGATGGTCTGGCCCTTGCCCGCACCGGTGGGCATCACGGCACAGACCCGGCGGTGGATTTTGAGGGCGGCGCGGAGATCGGCCAGCAGCTGCTGCTGGTAGTCGCGCAGGACGATCGGGGCCATGGACATAACGACAGGCTTGGCGCCGAGCAGAGGGGTCTCTGCAATGTTCAACTTATCAAGCCTTGCCGGGCAGGCTTAGAGTGTGCTCAGAACTCCAGGTATCTATGGCCTCCTTTGCGCCGCCCCTGAGCGTCTCCATCACTGAGGCGCAGCTGGCTTGGCTTGACCAGCGCCGTTCCCACGGCACCCTCAGCCGCTCGGCGGTGTTGCGCCAGGTGATCGACGCCGCGATCGCGGCAGAGACGCGCGCTTCGGCTGTGCCAGGACCTGTGTTGTCGGCAGCTGCTGAGCGTCGTTGAGCTGCAGCCACAACCATGACAACCGACGCACTCACGGCGGCCTCAGGCCGCTGGCGGGAGATCCTCGAGGCGTTGGCGGGGCTGCGCCCTGAGCAGCTCAGCAATCGCCACCAGCCCTGTCCGGCCTGCGGCGGGCGGGACCGCTTCCGCTTTGACGACCGGGACGGCAACGGTTCCTGGTTCTGCAACCAGTGCGGCGGCAAGGACCACCTCGGTGGTGGTGGAACCGGGATGGACCTGCTGATGCGGGTGCGGCGCTGGAGTTTTCGCCAGGCCTGCGAGGAGGTGGAGCGCCACCTGGGCCTGGAGCCAGGTGGGAGCGGGCGGCATCGGCCCCAGCCGGTGAGCACCGGCAACGGCAACGGCGGCAAGCCCTCTGACGCCACAGGTCTGCCGGGCCACGGCGGCCGGCCCTGGCGCCAACCCGAGCTCCCGCCCCCTGACGCCTCACCGCCCGCACTGGATCAAGGCGCCATCGCCCAGTGGTGCTACCGCGATGCAGCGGGGAACCAGCTGTTCTGGATCCAGCGCCTCTGCCTGGGCGGCAAGGGCCGCAAGGCCTTTCTGCATCGGGTGTGGCTTGATGGCGGCTGGCATCGGCCCAGCCGCCGTGATCCCTTCTCCTGCGAGTGGCCAGCGCCGCGGCCGCTCTACGGCCTGCCGGGCCTGAGCGAACGGCCCGAGGCTCCGGTACTGGTGGTGGAGGGGGAGGGCACCGCCGATGCGGCCGCACGCCTGTTCCCGCAACACGCGGTGATCAGCTGGGCCAACGGCTCCAACGCCATCGCCAAGGCCGACTGGCAGCCGTTGGCCGCCCGTTCGGTGACGCTCTGGCCTGATGCCGATACCGCCGGGGTGGCGGCCATGCAGAGCCTGGCCGCCTTGCTGCACCCACTCGACTGCCAGCTGCAACTGGTGGCCCTGCCGGCGGATCTGCCGCAGGGCTGGGACCTGGCCGATGCCGACTGGACGGCCCAGCAGGCCGCAAGGCAGCTGGCGAAAGCAGCCCAGCCATGGACTCCTCCAGTCACCGGCGCTGATGGCGGTGGTGATGACGCTCCACCACCGCCACCGCCTCAACCTGCAGCACCCAGGTCGGCAGCGCCCTTTCTCTGCCTGGGTTTTGACGGCGACTCCTACTACTACCAACCGCACAACACCGGCCAGGTGATGCGCCTCTCGCGCAGCGCCCACACCGCCACCAACCTCGTTGCTCTCGCCGCCCTCAGCTACTGGGAGACGCTCTACCCCAGCAGGACCGGCATCAACTGGGCTGCTGCCGCCTCGGATCTGTTCGAGCAGCAGGCCAGCATCGGCGTCTACGACCCCGAGCGGGTGCGCGGCCGCGGCGCCTGGCTGGATGAAGGTCGCGTCATCTTTCACCTCGGCGATCGCCTCAATGTGGACGGCCGGCCCTGCTCCGTTCTGCAGCCGCCAGCGTCCCGCTACTTCTACGAGCAGGCACGGCACCTCGACGGCCCTGGCGATCTGCCCCTGCCCGATGCCGACGCGATGCAGATCCGCTACATCGCCGAGCGCTTCCGCTGGGAGATGCCGGCCTCCGCGCACTTCCTCCTCGGATGGCTGGTGCTGGCCCCCGTCTGCGGCGCCCTGAACTGGCGTCCCCACATCTGGCTCACCGGTGGGGCCGGCACCGGCAAGACCACCATCCTCAAGTTGTTCCTCCGCCCCCTGCTGGGTGGCGTTGTCCAATCCGCCACGGGCGGCACCACCGAGGCCGGCCTGCGCGGCACCCTCAAGTCCGACGCCATTCCGGTGGTTTTTGATGAGTTTGAGCAGAACGAGCAGAAGGACAAGCTGATCGTTCAAAACGTCCTGGCCCTGGCCCGCATCGCCAGCTCAGAAGGAGGCAAGATCTACAAGGGCACCACCTCCGGCGGCGCGAACAGCTTCGAGATCCGCTCGATGTTCTGCGTCTCCTCCATCAACGTCTCGCTGATCCAGAAGGCCGACATCGATCGGTTCTGTGTGCTCGGCCTGCGCAAGGACCCGATGGACAAAAGCGAGTGGCTGGACTTCGAGCGCGAGATCGCAACAGTTGCCACGATCGACAACGGCAGGGCGCTGATCCATCGCACCCTGCAACATCTGCCCGTCATCATCGAGAACGCCCGCGTCCTGGCCCAGGCCCTCGGCCGGCGCTTTGGCCAGCGCTTCGGGGACCAGCACGGCACCCTGCTGGCCGGGGCGTGGAGCCTGGAGGCAGCAGGCGGCGGACACCTCAACCTGGTGATGGCGGATCAGTGGCTGGACCAGATGGACTGGCAGCACCAGCAGCCTGACAACACCGAGGCCGATGAGATCAAGTGCCGCGACACCATCCTCCAGCAGATCGTGCGGCACGACGTCGGGGCCGAGGCCTCCTTCGGGGAGATGGTTCGCTGCGTCGCGTTGCAGGAGTCGCTGGCCGGCACCCTCTGGGACCGGCTGGTGCCGGTGCTCGGCCGCTACGGCCTGCGGGTGTTTCGCACTGGCCAGCCCCTGCCGGATGGAGAGCGCACCGAGGGGCATTTCCTGGCAGTCGCCAACGCCAACGCCCAGCTCGATCACGTGCTGCGCAGCACCCCCTGGAGCGGCGGCGCCCACCGCTCCGCGCTCAGACGGATCGACGGGGCCTATCTCCCCAAGCGTGTGGTCCACTTCGCAGGGATCGGGACCAAACGCTGCGTCATGGTGCCCATTGATGCCGCTGACCTGGAAAACGTTTGATCCAACAGGCTCCCAACAGCGACCGTTGGCCCGAAAACGATTGCGGCACAGGGGATCTGAGGGAATCTAACGATCTAACGCTTGTCCTGGCCGATACACCCCCATAGACACATAGCGCGTGTGCGCACCAGAGAGACCCCCTCACATATCTATCTCTATTGAAATAGATGTTTGATTGTTAGAGGGGTGGTCAGGCCGTAGTGGTGGAAAGCGATTTCGATCTAACACTCGACCGTTAGATCCGTGTTGGATCGTTGGATCCCGATCCCGCTTACCCTGCTGAGATGACACATCACGACCTGTCCTTTGACTGCCTGGCCGTGGGCCAGCAGTTCGCCGTCGACCTGCCGCGTGAGCTGGTGATGCGGTTGGCCAGGGCCTACATCCGAGAGAACCCCGGCACTGGTTATGGCTTCATGCGAGAAGACGGCCGCACCACCTGCACCCGAGTGGGTTGACCGCATGGCCGTTCACCCCGCCATCTCCTGGCTGGAGCCCATCACCGGCCTCTGGCGGGATGAGGTGGCCCACCGCTACTGGCTGGGGAATCACCTGTTCCCGGTGTCGATCACCGGCGTGCTGGCCCATGGCCTGAGCGAGATCGCCAAGCGCTCGATCGAGACCAAGCGGCCGATCTGGGAGCCGCGCGGCGTCACGGTGCACGCGGCTCTGGAGCACTACGCCCAGGCCCGCTTCCTGGTGGGCCGGAGCGCCGCCGATGCCCTGCTGGATGTGGAGCAGCTGCCGGGTCATCACCAGTACCGCGACTGGATCCTGCCGCTGCTGCAGCTGCCGCTCTGGGATGAAGTTCAGGTGATCGCCTGCGAACGGCTCACCTGCTGCCTCACCCGCAATGTCGCCGGTGCTTTCGATGGCGCCTACGTCTCACCGGCACTGAGCGAGCGGCGCGGCCGTGAGGTGCGGGTGCTCTACGACCTCAAGACCCTCTCGGCCCATGGCCGGCCCTATTCCACCGCCGCCCAGCTGGGGGGCTACATGGTGCTGGAGGCGGCCCAGGGGAACCACTACGAGCTGGGCCAGACGATCTGGAGCAAGCCCGGAGAAGCATTCACCAGCACCTTCTACAGCCGTGAGCAGTGCCTGGCGGCCTGGGCCGCGGCCTGGAGCGCTTACTGCCTCGCCCAAAGACCCTTCTGAGCACAGGGAGAGACTGGTTAGGAATTAACAGCCCCTGTGATTGCGGCTCTCAGGACAGAGCCCATACAGTGAAGTCCTGGCGGGCTCTGGCCTGCTGGCCTCTGAACGCCCTGCTCATAGTGATGTCTGCTGCCCTTGCTGAAGCTGCCTCGGTGCCCTTGGGCGCAGCTGACGGTGCGACGGATGCGGTGGACGCCATCGATGCGCTGCTTGATGCGATCACGGCCCTCAAGGCACAGCAGAAGCAGCTGGAACAGCAGCTCGAACCACTGCTGGAGGCCCTCAGCGAGGCGATGGCCGCCGGTCAGCTGGATCCCTCCTTCTCCCACAACGACTGGGCTTTTGCCCACAGCAGTGGGCGGCTGAGCTACGAGTTCCCGCCGGCGGTGCAGCAGATCGAGCAGCAGCTCAAGGCCGCCAAGGACGTGGCGATCCAGCAGGGGAGTGCGACGGAGAAGCGCGGCAAGCCCTTCTGGACCATCCGCCCCCCGAAGGCCCAGGACCAACCGTTCTGAGCTGATGCCGCAGCGTCCCCACGCCCTGCCTCCAGCCGATCCAGTGGAGGAGCTGCGCGCTGCAGCCAGCGCGGAGGACGACAACGGCCAGCCGCTGTATGAGCCCACCGATCCGGCCCGGCCGATCGGGCATGCCAATCCACCGCGCCGCCCCAAGGGCGTGGCGGCTCATCGGCCCCCCAGGCCCTCGCGACTTGAGGTGGAACGGCGCATTGCTCAGGCACAGCTCTGGGTGGCTCAACGCCTCCCTCTGGTGCAGATCATTGAAAATGCTCGTGATAATTGGGGAATCCACAACACCCAGACGGTCAACCGCTACCTGAATCTTGCGCGTGAGCGCATGGTTCAGGAGCTAATCTCTGACCGCCGCCGGCATCAGGCTGAGCAGATCTTTGCGCTGAACGACTGCGCCCGCCGGGCGATGGATGCGGGCCAGTTCAACGCCGCCGTCGGCGCCTTCCGGGTGATCGCCGAGATCGGCGGGCTGCTGCGAGCCCCGATCAAGCCCCCCGAGGCGAAGAGCTGATGGGCCGCATCGCTTCCACCCTGCGGCCGACAGCGAGCGTCCCGACTGATGGCGGCCTGCTGCTCGACCCCGCCACTGACCGTTGGGCCGACTGGGGACTGCTGGGCGTTCCCGATCCCGACCAGGCGTCAATTACCCGCCAAGGTCTGCTGTTTCGCGACTTCATCCGCTCCGCCTTCCCGAGCTTCCAGTTCCACCGCCTCTCTGAGCTCCTGATCGACTTGCTGCAGCAGGTGGCCGATGGCCAGCTGACTCGGTTGATCGTCTGCTGTCCGCCGCGCCACGGGAAAAGCCAGCTGGTGTCGCGGCTTTTCCCCGCCTACTGGGTGAGCCGGCACCCGGAGCTGTTCTGCGCCATCGCCAGCTACTCCGGTGAGCTGGCCTACGCCCACTCCCGCGAGGCCCGCCACTACTACCGGATCACCGGTCACGCCCTCTCCAAGGATTCGGCTGCTGTGGGGAACTGGCTGACTCCCCAGCGCGGTGGCTGCATCGCCGCCGGCGTGAGGGGGCCGTTCACGGGCAAGGGCTACAACCTCGGGATCATCGATGACCCCTACAAGGGCCCGGAGGACGCCAAGTCGGCGCTGCAGCGCGAGCGCCTGATCGACTGGCTCAAGAGCGTCTGGTTCACCAGGGCCGAACCGGGCCTCACCGCAGAGGGGTCGTTGCTTCCGGCAGCCCAGGTGGTGGTGCAGACCCGCTGGGACCACCACGACATGACCGCGTGGCTGCTGGAGCAGGAGGCCGAGGAGAACCCGGAGCACTGGACGGTGCTGAACCTCCCCGCCATCGCAGAGCCGGAAGCGATTTCGATGCGGATTCCGCATACCTGCACCAAGGTCGTCGACTGGCGTCAGCCGGGAGAGCCGCTCTGCCCCGAACGGGTGCCGCTGGCGGTGCTGCAGCGCATCCGCACCCGCCTGGGCTCCTACTGGTGGAACGCCCTCTATCAGCAGCGGCCCAGCCCGGCCGAGGGTCTGCTGTTCCGCAAGGGCTGGATTCAGCCGCCGCTGCCAACCGCTCCAGGCCAGCCCTGGAGGTATGCGCCCTTGGTGCTGAGCTGCGACCTGAGCTTTAAGGACGGCAAGGACAACGACGCCTGCGGCTTCGCCTTGCTCGGTCTGCTGGAGCCGCAGCGCCACCCGGCGGTGGAGGCAAGACGGCAGGGCCTGGCGCTGGCCGCCAATGCCGCCGGAGCTCAAGGGGCTCCCAGGGGTGTGAATGTCACTCACCTCCTTGCTGGCGGCCCGGACCCATGGGCCGAACTGCAGATCGAGGCGCTCTGGGCCCACTGTCAGCGGCTGGATCTGCCGGGGGTGATCAAGTTCCTGCTGGCGTCCTTGGCCTCGCTGGAGCGCCAGGGCCTGCGGCCCAATGCCGTCCTGATCGAAGACGCGGCGAACGGCCCAGCCGTCTGCCAACTGCTCAGGCGCCAGGTGCCGGGCTTGATCGCCATCCCGCCCAAGGGCAGCAAGGCTTCCCGCGCCCATGCCGTCGCCCCCCTGGTGGAAGCCGGCCAGGTGCGCTTTGCCCGCAAGGCTGACTCGCTGGTGGAAGAACTGCTGGCCTTCTCGCCCCGTGGCGGAGTCGACGACCAGGTGGATGCTTTTTGCCAGGGGGTGCTCTGGATCGAGGCGCAGTTCTGGCGTGGCCGGGGCTACGGCAGCTCACCGGTGCCGATGGTGTTCAGCCGCTGAGCGATGACGGTCGCCATCGCTCGGCCCCTGCGAACTCCCGCCTGCCGCGCTGCGGCAATGGGCCAGCTGGATCTTCCGCTGCGGCCCCCGGTGGTGGCGACGTGCCTGCCTCGGCCCAGCAGTGCTCAGCGAGTGCGAATCGGTCATCGACCGAGTCCGCGACTTCGGCACCAGGGCGATGCCGTCCAGCTGGTGATCGCCTTCCCGGCCAAGCCGCGGCGGCATCGACCGGTGAACCCCCATGCCACCGCCAATGCTCTGGCTCTGCAGCACCGAGACATTGCCGCCACCGTGGCGGGCAACATCTCCCGCCGCACCGGCCACCCGAAGGAAGATCTGGAGCAGATCGCCATGCTCGGCATCATCCAAGCCGCCCGTCGTTATTCACCGGAGCGGGGATCCTTTCGGCCCTATGCGCGCACTTATGCCAACGGGGAGGTGTATCACTACCTCCGGGACAAGGGATTCCTGATCAAGGTGCCGGCCTCTTGGCGGGAGCTGCATGCGCGGGGGCAGAAGTTGCTCAGGCTGGGGATGGCATCTGCAGAGGCTCCAGAGCGGTTGGGGGTCAGCGCGGAGAGGTGGAGGGAGATTGTGGCGGCATGCAGTCAGCGGGTGGTCGCGCTTGATGTGGCTGGGGAGGAGAACGAGTCTGCGTGATCTGGCCGCTTTGCGAAGGCGGCATCTGCTCCAAACCAGCTTTGTTTGCTTCAGCGACACTCGCTGCTAGTTCTTTGGCAAAAACAGCGGATTCAACTTGTCAGATCCAGCAGGAACGCTCCGGTTTAGCGGCGGCGCGCAGCCTTGACCCCTGGAACCGGTTGCTGGGCTACCTTGTCACGCTTGCTGGGATGCAAGATAAGCCGTCGAGCTAGAGCACCAAAATGACACTATTAAGCCGAGAGTAAAAACTAAGATTGATAGCGTAATTGCTGTCTTTGCGCCTTTAAGGCAATCAGCATAGAAGTCGGCCCTGCAGCACAAATCTGTAACCACATCACGAAACTCTTTTTGAGCCCTGTAGTCGAAGGAATTTGGATTAAAGCCAATACCTAAGTCCAGAACTTTGGAAGTTGATATGGATAAAGGCTGCAAAGAGAGAAGAATGCCAAAGATGGTAATTGCAAAGGCCGCAAGGAGAACGCCCTTTGGATATTGAGACGAAATGATGCCAGCAAGGCTATAGAAGCCTGCTAAGATGGACTGCAGAGACAACAAGCCGCTAAGTTTTGATTGAAGCAATGCAATTCGCTGATTAGCTTGATCATGCATGAAAATGGCGACGTCCCAAGAGCTAAATTTATTGGCATAGAGCCTGTCATTATCATACCTGCATTTCTTTACCTCTGACATTGTAAGCTTCGGTTCTACCGGAAACATAAAAATAGAGAGAATAATAAAAACCGCAACGTCTGATAATCTGGTGATAAATTTATTCATTGTCCAGATCTCAGATTCTCAAAGAAAAAGTCAGATACTCTATATTTGACAAATTCATCCATCCATACCCACTGTCCATTCGCATTATTCTCCAGGAAAAACCACGATCCATCTTTGTCCACAACAAAATCTGATGTACAAAACCTTAGCTTAGCCCTTTTCATGAGACTATGATATCCATCGAGAATACAAGCAGGCGGAACAATAACTTTGTAATCTATGCCTTTCATTTCATCCCTTCTGACGTCTAGTGATCCACCGTATAATCCAATGAATATAGACTGACCGTTGAGAAAAACAGTTCTTACATCATAAGACTTATCTATCTTTTTTTGGATTAATGATGGGCATAAGCTGATTAGAGATAGGTCAACATCTGTTCTCTCCAGCTTGTTTGTGTAAATGTGATATATGCCACCTTTGTGCTTGATGTAGCCACAGTCTATTGGTTTTACGATGCAGTCCCAATCGTGCTCCACGAGGAAGCTTGTCGCCCTATTGACTTCATTCGTAATAATCCACTCAGGAGTACGGAGGCCACACTCATCTGCTGTCATTAATTGGTGGGCTTTCTTGTCAGCCAGCCAATTACATGTTGGGAAGTTCATCCACTTTTCGAATGGCACCTGCAACATAAGATTCCAAAGAGCTTCTTCGAGCTCAGCAGACTTAAGCCTCTCGCCAACCGTGACAGGAGATGCTTTATTTTCAAAAGGTCTTCTATACCAAATTATATCAATATTTGAAAAAATGGGAACAATATCGCTTCCAATCGTGAACAGATGCTCGACGTCTGTATTTACTTGCTGGCAAGAAAGCCAGCTAGGCGCTCGCTCGATAATATAGGCAGCAGTAGCATCGGAGGAATTGCTCCAAATAACAAGGTTCATGGAAGGCCTAGCTTGACGAGCGACCTATCAGGATGCTCTTTGGCAACTTCTGTTATCGTCTTTGTGGAGCGAGATGGCTTGGTTTTTATGCTTAAAATATGTGTATCGGGAGATTCGCGATCTTGGCGCGTTTGAGTCTGCGTTTCACTTGAAGACGAACAAGATCTTGGCATTTTCTCTAAATAGCATTCAAGCAAGCATGTGGGAGCCGGAAGCGCTTCAGGCTTAGTGTTATCCGTGAAACGCTGCCCTGTTAAATTGTTCACGAAACTCTCCAAGAAATAGAGTGATTTTATTCTGTTCATAGCACACGGCTGCAAAGCATGACAATGCCTCAGGCCAGTCCAGCTACTTCTTCTCGGGTTCTCTGAACTACGGAACCCATACTGCCCTTTCCCGAGAACCATCTCGGGCCTCTCATGAGTGGAATCTGAGATCCCGACACACACATGGGCTTCGCTGTCAACTCTTCCAGATGTAGCCATGGTTCGCGGGTCCGAGAACCAGCTGATCACAGAACCACGCAGGACTCGACTGCTCTGTAGAGCCCCGCTGGCAAGAGCAAGCAGTCACGCCCAGCACCTGTGCTCTCAGCCGCCCAGTCGGAAGCTGCTCAAGCCCAAGCCTTCTGGGCCCAGCACACCACCCTGATCGCTCTGCAGCCCTCCCTGCAGATCACCGCCGACTGCTGGGCCCTGCTTGCTGCCCCTGACGGCACCAGCCGCAAGGAGCACTACCTCCCCAAGGGGGAGCGGGAACCGGATACCGCCTACCGCAAGCGCCTCGATGCAGCCCGTCCATCAGGCTTCTTCCGCGATGCGTTGCGCACCTACGCCGGTATGCTCAGCCGGGGTAGCTGGATCTGCCTCCCGGCCAGCCTGAGCTCGGTGCTCACCGACGTGGACGGTCGGGGCACGGACCTGGGTGTCTTCCTCGCTGCTGCCGACCTGCTGGTGCTGCGGGACGGGGCTGCCCTGGTGCTGGTGCTCCCCCCCGAGCACAGCTGGCCCAGCGAGGGCGACCGGCAGGAGGCCCTGCGCCGTGGGGATCGGCTGTCCCTCCCCCGGCTGCAGTTGGTGCCTCGCTCCAACTGCCTGAACTGGGAGCTGCCGGTCTCCTACGGGTTGCCGGGACGGATCATCTGGCGTGAGCCTGTGAACCGGCCCATCAGCGCGGAGCCCTCTGGAGCCGAGGGGGCAGTCACCGAGCAGATCAACGCCCTACTAGGCGATGCCGATGCTCCAGACCGTTGGCACTACCGCAGCCTGCAGCTGCTCACTGCTGGCGACGCTGTCACCGGGCTGCAGCTGGCCCATCACCCTGTCTGCGCTGACCCCCAGGCCGCCAGCGGCTGGCGCTGCGACGAGCCGGTGGTCACGACCTATGAGGGGATCCATAGGCTGCCGGCCTGCTGGTACACCTCCGATGGCTCTGCCTTCGGGGAGGGGGACCTGCCGCACTTGGGCCTGGCGCACCAGTACCTGAACCACTTCCGCTGCAAGAGCGAGTACGAGGAGCTGCTCTCCCGCACTGCCCTGCCGGTGGGGGTGCGCAAGGGGATGGTGGACGCCATGGGCAACAGCCAGGCCGGCCCGGTGGTGCTGGGCCCGAACACCTGCATGGATTTGCCCTCGGATGCGTCCTTCGAGTTCGTGGAGATCAGAGCGCGGTCCCTTGCCGAGCACCGGGCCTGGCTACAGATTCTCGACGACACCATGCGCCGCGATGCCCTGATCCCCTCTCAGAACCGAGGTGCTGCCCGCACCGAGATGGAGATCAGTCTGACGGCCTCGCAGAGCTACGCGCTGCTGCAGGCGATGGCGATCCAGAAGGCTTCGCTGTTCTCCACGCTCCTCCAGCACTGGTGTGCCCTGACCGGTGAACCCCTCGATCCAGGCGCCGGCCTGCAGGTGACGGTGAGCCCCCTCACCCCACCGAACCAGCCCCAGCCCCAGGTGAAGGAGTGGATCGAGCTCTTCGACAAGGGGGTGATCAGCCGGGAGGAGCTGCGCCACCAGCTGGCCCTGGCCACGGCCAACGCCATCAGCAGTCCGACGCTGGATGACAGCCCGGCCACCAGGGCGGGGGAGGGGAGCAACACCCCAGATCCCAGCTTTCCCGTGAGTTCGGCCCCGGTGCCCCTCAGGCAAGAGGAGTCAGCCGCGCCCTCCGCTGCATGAGCCAGACCCCGACCGACTCGCCCTACCGCTGGCGGGCTGCTGACCTGGAGGGGATTCGTGTCGCCCTCTCGATCCCGGCCCGCCTGCCCGCGATCCGCGCCATCAACGACGCGATGGCGGATCTCGAGCAGCTCTACCCCGATGCCATCCCCACAGCCCGACGGGAGCTGGATGCCATCGCCGCCATCGACACCGAGCTGGCGGGGCTGGGGCCAGATCAACTCCAGGCGCCGATCGAGAGCCGCCGCAAGGCCGTCAGCCCAGATGCCCTGCCGGAGGACGGCACCCTGCCGGTCAAGAAGGCGGATGTGATCGAGTACGACACCGAGCTGCTGCGGGAGGAGACGATCACCCGCTACGGCGAGGGTCTCTCGATCGAGCAGGCGCTGCGCCGCCAGCGGGGCAGCCATGCCCAGGCCCTGCTGCTGATGCTCCCCACCCTGGCGAACTGGAGCCGCGATTCGCAGCTGAGCGGCAACGGCGGTGCTTTTACCGCAGCGCTGGAGCGGGGCTGAGCCATGACCAGCAGTCCCGCCCATGGGGCGTTGCCTCCGTCGGCGCTGCAGCCCTACGCCAACGCCCGCATCCTGCTGTTCTCCAACGCCATCGCTGGCGTGCTGGATTCCGAGCGCACCGGCCGCTTCCTGTTCGAGGGGTTTCTCAAGCGCCTGCGGGGGATCTCCAGCAAGGAGAACGCCCCGGGGCTGGACACAGGGGACTTCACCTACGAGGGCTACCTCACCCGCGGGGCGGTGCTGCCGCTGACACCGTCCCAACCCTGGGACTGGTTGGCCACGGACATCGCCTGGAGCACCAGCGGCATCCGACCGGTGTCTGCCACCACACCGGCGCTGCTCACCCCCTGTTTCGGGGCTGTCTGGTTGGGTCCGCTTGCCGAGCTCACCCCAGCGGGGGTGCTGCCGTCGCCAAGCCGCGGCCAGTTCGCGGCGTTCTCGGTGACTGAATTCGGTGGCATCTACGGCGCCGGTGGCATCGGCTCCTTGACCCAGCCGTTGCTGGGCGAACGGATCCAATCGGCGCTCAAGCCCAACCGGGTGGTGGTTGTCAGCACCGGCGACAGCCTCAACGTGCTGGCGGAGCGCCACGGCACCACCGTCACCACCCTGCGCGGCCTGAACCCCACCATCACTGCTCGGCCATCGGATCAACTGCCGCTGGGGAGCTGGCTGTTTCTGCCCAAGCGCCGCGCCGCGACCAACGCCGACACCAGCACCACCAGCCTGCCGGCTGGCTTCTACACGCCCGAAACCCTGGCCACTTACCTGGGGGTGTCGCTCTCCACCATCTACAGCTGGAACTCCAGCGGCTACGGCCCTCCCTTCGTGAAGCTGGGCAACCTCGTCCGCTACACCTACGAGGACGTGGAGCTCTGGCTGGCCAGGCAACTGGAGCTCTCGCGGGGCTGACTAACTGCTCAGAAGGAAAGAGGCCCTACTTCTTGGCCCCTTCGGTGTTGGTGTCGCTGCTGTTCTGGTGGCCGTTCAGGTGTTTCTCGCAGGCCATGGCACCGCTGCCTCCCAGCACTGCCGCGGCGAGCAACGCAATCGAGAGCAGGCGCTTCACGGGGGGCAGGCATCTGAGGTTGACCGTAGGCAGCTCCACGGCTTCCGCTCTCTCTCCGCTGTCGTCTCCTCACAGATCGATGGCTGGCAATAGCTGGAGAGCACAGCCCGGACGGGGTGCTCCTCCACGACAGCCGCGATGGGTCATGGCCACTGCCACTGCTTCTTCCACCTCCAGCACCACCGCCACCAGCGGCCAGGGCGCTGACGACAATTACGCCGCCACGGGCCAGCCCGGTGAGGCCACGACAGCCGGAGGCCCCTCGGGCGATCCCAACGGCATCGGCGGCCAGGGCGGCACTGCTGCCAGCGGCGGCGACAACTCCGGCGCTGCTCAAACCGAAGGCGGTGCTCCCCTCACTGACGAAAGCCGCCTCACCGAGCCCCTGCGGGCCGAGCGGCGCAAGAGCAACCAGCTCGAGAAAGAGATCCGCACCCTCCGCCAGCAGCTGAACCGCTTCTCAGAGATCAATCCCGAGGAGTACGCCCGCCTGCAGGAAGCCGAACGGCAGAAGCAGATCCTCGAGCAGCAGATGGAGCTGCGCGAGCGCCAAATGGAGGAGGCCTCCGCCCAGAAGGTGGCCGCTGTCGCCGCTGAGCGCGACGAGGCCAAGCAGCAGATCCTCCAGCTCCGCAAGGACCGTCTGCTGGAGCGTGCCTTCTCCCAGGCCGAGGGCCGCACCGGCGGCGACACCCGCGGCACATTCTTCGACATCTTCAAGGGGCAGCTGGGCACCTGCTTCCGTCTCAGCACCGGTGGGGACGGCAAGGACGTGCTCGAACCGCTCGACTCCCAGGGCAAGCCCCTGCTCGGCGATGACGGGCGGCCGATGACGACCACGGAGTTCCTCGATCAGATGCGCGTGCATCCCGTCTACGGCTTCCTGTTCCAGCAGCGCGGCCCGGCCGGCATGCAGGCCGCTGGAGCACTGACGGCATCAGGCATCGGCAGCAACGGCGAGCCGATCAATCCGCAGGCCATGTCGGCATCGGAGCTCTACCGGGCGTCTTTTGCGGTCAGTGGTCGCGGGGCTCGTCGCTGAGGCCTCTGCTCACCCAATGGCACGGCGACCCCGCAGCTTCTACGCATCCCTCTCCTTCCGGCCGCCCGAGCCGGTGGCTGCAGCAGCCCGCCGTGCCCTGGAGCGCCGGGCCCAGCAGCCACCCTCCAACCGGGGCATGACGCCAGTAGGCCTGGCGCGAGCCCGGCAGCTGCTCAACCGCCAGCAGCTCTCGCCCACCACCATCGATCGCATGGTGAGCTATTTCGCTCGCCACGAGGTCGACAAGCTGGGCTCCAGCTGGGATGCCTACGGCAAGGGCCGCCAGGCCTGGGATGGCTGGGGCGGTGACCCCGGCCGACGCTGGGCCACGGCTGTCGCCCGGCGGATGGATGCAGCAGAGCAAGCAGCTCAGCGCTCAACCAATCCACCCCGCCGCCGCTGACGCGCGGGTCGATCAACCCGGCAACCGCCCGGAGCCTGGAAAACACAACCAGCCAAACGATCAACGGCTCAAAAGGGGAGAAACTGACGCGAAAAAAATCGCGAATTCTCCTCATAATTTGCGTTTCAAAATCAGCTCCCTGCAGCTCCCTGTAGATCCCCGCAGATCGCCGTAGAAGAACGCAAACCTGGGGGTATTCCCCCTGTTTCCGGGAGCGGTGCAGCGTGCCTCGGAAATTTTTCAGGTTCTGGGAAATCCCCTTCTCAGGCCCTGCTGTCCTGATCGGCTCCCGCGCCAGCCGCTGATCCTCCTCCACCGGTAGTGGAGACAGGGAGCTCGTGCCACCATTGGTAGTGGCAGCGGACCCTGCGCTGATGACGGCCACCACCTTCAACGTCCAGAACCTGCGGGGCCAGTCCCTGCTGTTTCGCTGTCTGGAGACGGGCTTCGTGACCACGGCACCAGCCCTCACCCGCTATCAGCAGGGCCGGGGCATCGACCCCAGCCGCCGCGAGTTGGTGGGTGAGCGACCCGAGCAGTGGTGCAGAAGTCGGCCGGTGACGATCTGCGAGCACTGCGGTGCGGCGATCAAGGGCAACCAGTGGACCGTCCGCCAACACCAGCAGAGCCAGCGCTGTAGAAGGTCGAGGACGCCGCTGCCGGTCTGATGGACCATCCGTTCTGGCTCCTGGTGCCCTGGCTGGTCTTCTCCATCGGCATGGGGCTCAAGACCTGGAAGGTGACTCGGCTGATCAACCATCAGCTGCGCAGGAGTGCCTGGGGGGTGGAACCGTTCCGAGCTGGGCTGGAGCGAAACTGGCAGCGGAATCAGTCGCTGAGCTGAGTCAGCCGAAAGCCCCGGGGGCCCGCAGGCCCGCCGGGGCAGGGGCCGCAGCCCCTGGCGGCTCACAGCACCGCCACGGTGCCCAGCCGCTTGGCCTGGAGCTTGCGGGCCAGCTGATGGGCCAGCTGCGCCGGAATGAAGCGGGGCTTTTTGACCGGCAGCCCGCGGCGGCCATAGAAGACCGTGAGGCGCTCAGCATCGGGCGCCTTGATCCCGCCGGGATAGACGAACACCGCAAGCTGGCGGATCTCGCAGCGGGGGAAAGAGGAGGCCATCACGAAGGAGGCGAGGGACACCCGCGTCAGGCCCCGGCTGTAGCGACCTGGCAAGGACGCCTCGCAGAGGCGCCTGGCCCGATCCTTGCCAGGGCGAGACGGCTGGGGCAGCGGTGCCCCCTTTCTCCCCCTCGCCGACCGTGAGGCCTCCGGCCCCCGCGCGTGCTGAACCCCTTCATCAAAGGGCTGCCTGCTCTGGCGGTTCTTCCCCCCCGCAGCTCACACAGCAGCCTGGAAGAGTTTAATGTTTGGCAGCATGCTATATAATTGAACTGGAAGCTATTTATTGTGATCCATAAAATTTGTCGCTACGGAATCATTCTGCTGTCATTCGTTGGGGCATCTTCGCGCGCCAGCGAGTGGTGCCACGATGTAACAGAGGGAATCCCAAGGACCATCACTGGGGCTGTCCGCCTACATGTCTCAAGCCAATATGCTTTTGGATATGATGATATAAAGCGCGTCGTCGATGCTGGCGGAGGAATTGACTGCAGGCATACCAGGCCAGCGGCGAGAACTGAGCTGCTGGCCTGCTCTAACGGTCTTCGAGCCGTAGGAACGACCAAGGACCGACTATGTACCACTCAAGAGAAGTACGGAAGCGATTCAAGCAACCGTGCAATCTGCGCGCTGACCGGCGGCACGATTCCTGAGACAGACTGGAAGATAACGGATAAGATCGGCCAAGCCTTCAATGACTATGACGAGGACTGGGAGTCTCATTCCCCTGTTCGAGGATGCGTTCTCTCCTCTTCAGGGAAATACGAGCGTCGTGGATACAAAGCACTCGGTCTAACTGCAGGAGATTACAAGCTCTACTTCGTCAGGGAAGAGCTGGATGTCTACGATCCGAAGCGTCAGCCTTCTTTTTAGGTGAGCCCCCTCCTGCAGGAGGCCCGCCTGGCTGCCTGGCTTCAGAAGGGCAGCAGTGCCTCCAGCTCTGGATCGACCGGCATGGCTGGCGCGGCTGCTTGCTGCTCGCACAGCACCTGGGCTGCCAGCTCAGCCAGCCGTGGCCAGCGCCCGCTGCAGAACGCCAGATCCTCCAGCACCTGCCAGGAGAACTGCTGCAGCTGAGCTTTGCGGGACAGAGGGGCCATGGGAGGGCTCCGCGTAGGACCCCTCAGCCGGCGGGGGGCGGGTCAAGGGCCCGTCCACAACTGAGATGCGGAGCGCAGCGCAGCCAACGTCCCAGCGGCGGGCTCGTATCACCCTTGAGGCGCCCCCCGACCATGAGGAGGGCCGGAGCGGAGTCCCAACAGCGACCTTTCAGCCACATCACCGCTGCGCTGCTTCTGCCCATGGCAATAGGCAGTGACGTGATCTGGGGCCGGGCCCCGGGAGTGCAGCACCGATGGGCCTCACCCTGATCGAGGCAGCCAAGTACGAGACCCGCCTGGAGCACCTGGCGGTGATCAAGACCTTCGCTGAGGGCGAACTGCTCAGCTGGCTGCCGTTCATGAACATCGCCGGCGGCGGCCTCTTTTATTCCGTTGAGAAGGAGCTCCCCTCGGTGGGCTTCCGGGCGGTGAACGAGGGCTACAAGCAGAGCTACGGCGTCGTCGACCCCCAGTCAGAAGCCGTGCACCTGTTTGGAGGCGACGTGGATGTGGACCGCTCGATCGTTGATCTGCAGGGCCCCGAGGCCCGGGCGGCGCAGACCGAGATGAAGGTTCGCTCGATGCGGCTGACGCTGGAGGCGGCGCTGATCAACGGTGATGCCACCGCCAGCCAGGGCCGGGGCTTTGACGGCCTGGCCAAACGCCTCGCCCCGGGCAGCGAAATGGCGCTGAACAACGGCGGCGGGGCGCTGGATTTCGACAAGCTCGATGAGCTGATCGACTCGGTCAATTCCTACGGCGGCCGGAAGTATCTGGTGATGAGCAAGGCGATGCGCCGCCAGCTCAATGCCCTCGCCCGCCAGACCGTGGGCCAGGGCGTCTACAACGTGAGCACCAACAATCTGGGCGTGATGGTGCATCACTACCAGGAGTGCCAGATCCTCACAGTTGATCGCGACGCCCAGGGCCTGGAGGTGCTGGGTTACGGCGAGGCAGGGGGCACCAGCTCGATCTACTGCTGCACCTTCGGGGATCAGGCAGTGACCGGTCTGCAGGGCCCCTTCCAGGGCCGCTACGGCATCTCGGTGCGGGATCTGGGCGAGGTGCCTGATGCCCCGGTGTTCCGCACCCGGATCGATTGGTACGTGGGCTTTGGCGTCATGCACCCCCGCGCTGCTGGCCGGCTGCACTCCATTGCCCCGATCTCTTGAGGGGCCAGGGGCCCCTTCTCAATGGGGCTGGGGCTGCGCTTTGCGGTACTGCTCTCGGCCCAACAACCACTGCTTCTTTTCGTCTTTGAGACCGACCGATGACTCGCCTGAAAGCCAACGCCCTGCTGGATGCCGCCACGGTGCTGGTGGGCTGGACCAACCGCTCCGCCACCCGCGACACCGAGAAGGTGTTCACCAGCGGTGAGGTGGTGAAGCTCAACACCAAGCTCGACGCCGCTGCCCGCTTCTCCCTGCTGGTCTCCCATCCGGGCCACAGCGATGCGGTGACCGTGGTGCTGCACCTGGCGCCTGAACTCCGCGACGGAACCATGGGCACCTTCGTCCCCGTCGCCACCGTCGCCGTCCCGGCGGAAGGCGGTCGGGTCGAGGCCTACATCTCCGGCCACGACATCCTGCTGGACACCGCCGATGTGGATAACGCTGACCTGCCGGCGCTCTGCTTTGCCAAGGCCGTCGTCACCCCTTCGACCCCGGAGGGGATGGTCGTCGGCCTGACTGCCACCCTGCCGGCCTGAACATGAACCACTCCCCCATGGCCGGGCTCGCTGCCCAGGGGCCCCTTCCGGCCGGGATGCTGCGCATCCGCCTGGGCAGTCAGGAGCGCTACGTCTGGCCGGTGCATCTGCCCGGCTGGCTGGGGCTCGGCTGGCGTGTTGCTGGGGCCGAGGCATCAGCTGGAGCCCCATCAGCTGGGGTCGCCGCTGCAGATCCGCCGGCTCCCATCGCCGCAGATGTATGCCAGCTGCTTGAGCCGAACGATGCAAAACCTGCATCACCCCGCGGCCGGCGCGGCAGGCGCCGCAAGGAAGAGCCCGAGCAACTCGCGGCACCTGCTGACACCGGTGCCGGCACCGTCAACGACAGCAGCGACAGCGATGCCAGCGGCAATGAGCTCAGCAAACAGGAGCAGGACGCTGAACCCCCTGCTGCTGGCGGCGCAGAGCCGGATCCAGATCCCGACTCTGCTGCTGATCCATCGCCTGATGCAGAGCTGGCTCTCACCGCCCTGCCGGATGACCTCTTCGACGACCCGCTGATCTGATCCCCTGCTGGCCATGCCCTACCCCCTGCCCCAGCAACCCAGCACCGTGGGCGGCCAACGGGTACGGCTGCTTCCACCGATCGGCTGCCCAGGGGTAGAGCAGTGGGTGCTGCCGATGGAGTTCAGTCGCTGGGCCGAGCTGGGCTACCGCAAGGGACCCATCCCGGCCGATGACCTCGAACTGTTCTGGCTGCCGGCCGACAGCCGCTGGAATGAACCGGTCGGCTCAGCTGCGATCGAGCTGCTGATCAACCCGCGGCAGACCATCCCCTCACCGATCTCGGTGACCTGGGGCGACGGCAGCAGCAACGTGGTGCCCTGCCCCGCGGTCTCCAGGCAGGCCCCGCGGCTGCGGCACGTCTACGCCCAGCGGGCCGATGTAACCGTGCAGGTGCAGCTGGGGATGCTGATCGCCACGCTGCGAGTGGCCCTGGTGGGTTGTCCGGTGCCGCCCCAGCAGCTGCTGAACAACCGCGATGGTGGCGGCGGCACCGGTGGTGTGATCCAGCCGCTGATCCCCAGCGGCGGCATCACCGGCGAGCCCTACGACGGCCGCCATACCGTGGTCTGGCGCCTGCGGCTCCATCCCAATGGCGGCCTGGGCTTCATGCCGGACCCGAGCAGTGGTGAGCCGGCCCTCGCTGTGGTGCAGGAATCAGGTGTCGGCAGCCGCGCCACCCGCTGGTACTCCGGCGATGGGCCGCCGCCATCCACCCTGCAGCCCCCGCCAGCGGTGGGGGACTTCTATCTGGACCGCCTCAGCGGGCAGGTCTACGAACTCTCTGCCTGATCTCCCTGTGCCTGAGCTCAACAAGGGGCTGGCCGAGCGGGTGGAGGTGTTCACCCGTGCCACCAGCGATGCCCTGCAGAAAGCCGTCGGCGAGGTTCTTGATGCCCGCAACCCCTGGCAGCTGCTCTACCGGCTCTCGCGCATCGTGCTGCTGGGGCTGGTGCTCTACACCGCCTGGCTGCTGATCACCCTTCAACCGGACCTGGCCAAGCGGATGAGCACCACCACCGCCGCCACCCTGCAGGAACAGGTGAGCGCGCATCAGGGGCAGGTGCAAACCCTCCTGCGCAGCTCGATCGAGAGCAGCGGCGATGGTCTCCACACCCTGGCTCTGCTGCAGTGGGAGGGCGGCGGCAGCGTCACCGTGCTGGCGGTCGATGGGCGCCACGGCCAGCTGGCTCTGACGCCGGGACAACAACCGCTGCTGGGTGTGGAGATGGCCGAGGCCCTGGGCCATGTGGCGTTGGGCCTCTGTGCCACTGAGGGGCCCGCGGCCCTGCCGATGGCGGTGCGTTCGCCGGCAGGCAGCAACGGCGTGATCCTGGTCTGTCCTGTGGGTTGCAGCAGTGCAGGGCGCAGCCAGGGACTGCTGCTGGCGCTCTACGACCAAGAACGACCAGAGTCCTCTGGTGGCCTGCACGAGCGGCAGCAGAAGCAGTTGCAGCTGATTTCCCAGCGACTCGGCCAGCTCCTGGCGCAGCGCTGAGCGCAACTCCAAATTTGGCGTCGATTAGGAGTTGGTTTGGAGTTGTGCATCCCGCGCTGGCAAGAGCCAGTGATGCCGCCACCTGCACTCGATGCCCCTCTCCTGGCGTCAGCTCGCCTCGCTACTCGGACCCGCTGGACCGATGCCGCCCCAGCTGGCCTTGCTGGCGAGCCCCCAGGCCAATGACCGGCGCATCCTGCTGCGGGCACCCCAGGTCCTGACCATCAGCCGCGTCGATGCCGTGCTCAGCGGCGGCACCAGCCCCAGTGTCTCCTTCTCACTGCGCCATGGCGCCGATGTTTCCGCCACAGGCACAGCTGCCACGACGGATCCGATCACCGTCACCAGCACCACGACCGGCAGTGCGAGCACGAGTTTTCAGGTCCCAGAAATCCCCGCAGGTCACTGGCTGTGGCTGCAGATCACTACTGCCTCTGGCTCACCGGCGGTACTGACGGTTTCGATCGCGATGCAGTAAGGACTCCTGCCTTCCGGAAGGGAAGACAGGAGGCTGGGCCGGGCTGGGAAAGCTGGGGCGCGGAACTGCACGCGCCCGGCGTCGCCGGTCTTGTTCAGCAGGTGGCCGGGGTGGCGCTGCCTGCCTCGGCAACACTCCACCTCTATCCAGACCCCGCAGGCCCCGACCGTCCCCCGATGGGGACAATCCCGCTCCATGGCAATAGCCGATGACGCAACACCCGTCTGGCTGCCATGGGGTCCTGGAATTCCACCGGTTCAATCCGCGGTCCTGAGGGACCCGCCGGCCCGCAGGGCTCTCCCGGCGTTCAGGGCAACCAGGGGCCTGCTGGTCCCCAGGGGGCCCAAGGGCCTGCTGGCTTGCAGGGTCCAGAAGGTCCCGCTGGCCCTTCTGGCCCGGCTGGTCCGACCGGATCGCAGGGCATCCAGGGCCCAGCCGGGATCGGCATCAACTTCAAGGGCTCGGTGGCGGCACTCGCCAACCTGCCCGCCAATGCCGCCCAGGGCGATGCCTACCTGGTGCAGGCCGATGACTCACTGCGGGTGTGGGACAGCGGCACCAGCAGCTGGGTGAATGGCGGCTCCATCCAGGGGCCCCAGGGACCAGCCGGTGTGGCGGGCCCCGCAGGTGCCGCTGGTCCCCAAGGCCCGGCCGGCCCTCAAGGTCCGCAAGGCATCCAGGGACCTGCCGGTATCGATGGCCTGATCGGCCCCCGCGGCACGGGCTGGTTCACCGGTAGCGGTGCTCCACCGCTGAACATCCCTGGTGCGGTGGATGGCGACCTCTACCTCGACCTGCTCACCGGCACCGTCTACCAGCTCGGCCCGATTCGCGTGGCCGATCTGCCCGCCATCGGCAGCTCCTTCCAGGGCGGCTACTACGCCGGTCTGATCAGCCACACCGCCAATGGGGTGGCCACCCATGCGTTGATCATTTCGCCCAAGGCTTCTGGCTCGCTGCTGAACGTGGCCTGGAAGACGGCGAACACCTCCACCACGGGCACCACAAGCGTGTTCGACGGCTGGGCGAACAGCGAGGCGATGAACAACGCCAGCCATCCGGCGGCGCAGTTCTGCCGCTCGCTCTCGATCGGCGGCTACGACGACTGGTATCTGCCGGCCACCCAGGAGTGGGATGTGCTGTATCGGTCCTTCAAGCCGGAGGCGACGGCCAACGGCACCTATTCGGGGGCGGGCTATGGCGCCAACCCCTATGCGGTGCCGGCGGGCGGCAACTACACCGACAGCAACCCGGCCCTCACCTCGGTGCTCGCCTTCCGCGCTGGTGGGGCGGAGACGCTCAAGCACTTCGACGAGGCCTACGGCGACGATCCCTTCCTGCACTGGACCTCCACCCAGGTCGCCAGCGGCACCGCCTACCAGCGGATGACCTACATGGGCGATCAGTTCGCCGAGAGCAAGACGATCGCCTCCGCCACCCAGGTGCGCGCCATCCGCCGCATCCAGGTGCTGCCTTGATGCTTCGTCCGACCGTCTGTTGCTGAGGGTGATGGGCTGATGGCCAGCTGGCTGCCGCGCACCCAGATCCCTGGCCAGCGGCTGAGCGTGAGCGCCACCACCACGCCCCTGCTCCCCGGGGCCAGCGCCCTACTCGACCTGCCCGGTCTGGGGCGGCTCGGCCATTTCCTGGCTGTCAGCACCGATGCGCCGGGCTGGGTGAGCTTCTACAGCTCGCTGGCGGCGCGGGAATCCGATGGCAGTCGTCCGATCACCCAGGACCCGGCCCCGGGCAGCGGGGTGCTGCTCGATCTAGCCACCACCACCGCCTCCCTCACGGTCACCGCCCCGCCAGGCGGCACCTACTTCTCCACCGATACCGCGGCGGCCATGCCGCTGCTGCGGGCATTGGTGCGCAACACCGGCACCAGCCAGGCCGCCATCGCCGTGACCGTGACCGCCGTCGTGCTGGCGCCTTGAGATGAGGCCCACCCGATGAGCAGCCGCACCCTGATCGACATCAGCCGCCTCGGCACCGACACCTCCTGGCCCTCGGTGGCGGTGGAGGTGAACGGCTATCTGCAGAACTGGATCGCCGCGGCCAACGCCCAGGTGAGCCAGCACCAGCTGCGCATCGCCACCGCACCCAACCCCGAGGCCACTGCCACGGACCCCTGCGGCTGGCGCATCGAGGCGACCCTCGCCCAACTCACCCCTGGCGGGGAGCCGGCGGTGCTGTTGCTGGAGGTGTTCCTCACCGGCACCACCCTGCAGATCAAGCCGGGCATCGGCAACACCGAGCCCTACGTGGGGGCCGACACCGAACAGGGCTGGGTGTACCCCGCCGGCGATGTCGGCTACAGCAATGGCACCTGGAGCACCACGCCGCTGCCGTTCAACGCGCAGGTGGGCTGGTCGCTGGCGCCAGGAGCTGAATACTTCGTGTTCGCCTACAGCCAGCACCGCTTCACGAACAGGCAGGCGGTGCCGCTGCTGATCGCTCGCGACCAGGTGTCCGGCCACTGGATCCTGGCGGGCACGCCTCCCACCAGCACCAGCGATGCTCTGCGTGCGGTGAGCTGGAACGCCCGCTCCGGCCAACCCTCGGGCTCGCGCGGCCTGCTGCGCGAGAGCTTCTCGGCACCGGTGATGATCCGCCGGCCGGGCGAGCTGGTGATCGCCACCACCGATTGGAGCTACTACGAGAGCGCCAACGAACCGGCCCAGTTCTGGGAGCCACTGCTGTTGCCGCCCGACTTCGCGGCCCTCAACGTGAGCAGCGCGGCGATGAGCTACTACAAGTCGCCCGATGGCAACGAGTGGCTGGCGATCGGCGGCCACGGCCTACTGCTGCGCACCAAGGACGCGTCTGCTCCCCAGGGAGGCGCAGGGCCATGACCTACCAGGTGTTCTGCCAGAGCTTTGCCCCCGGCAGCTGGAAGTGGACCAGCAAGGATCCCGCTGGGATCGGCATGCAGCTCGATGCCGCCTTCCGCGCCTTTGCCGCTGTGGTGAACGCCCTGCCCGGCAACGCCACCACACCGCTGAGTGTGGTGCGCTCCCATGCCGATGCGACCGCCAACCGCTGGGGTTACACCTGGCAGCTGGGCCACCCCGTTGAACCTGCGCATCTCTGGTTTCTGACTGAAAGCACTACCGCCCAGGGGGAGACCCAATCCAGCAGCAGTGCGGTCTTTGGGAACGCGCTGGCGAGCACCTTCACCAACAACACCAGCAACGGCGGTTACGGCTCCTACAGCAGCTCCACCGGCAACAGCACCGCGCTGGCCTACGTCGACAGCACCCTCACCGGGGCCACGTCGATCGGCGCGATCCTGCTGATCGCCCAGGACACCACTCCTGGTAAGGAGTTCTTCTGCTGGGCCCTCAAGACCCATGGCGGCAACGATGACCTGCACCGCGACAGCTGCCATGCCCTCTACAAGAGCCCGGGCACCACGGGCTGGAACTCGATTGCGATCTTCCCCCGCACCAGCAAGCAGTTCTACGGGCAGGTGGTGCTGCACGGCTATTCGGGCAACCGCTTTGGCGGTCTCCCCTCGGCCATCGGCTCCAGCATCACCGCCAACGGCCACCAGCTGCGCAGCGGCATCGCCCTGGGCCACTACGACTTCGTGCTCCAGGCCCAGGGGCTGTTTGATTCGCCGCCGCCGCTGATCCAGCTGCCGGCGCCGCTGTTCATCGGCTCCACAACCATCCGCGGCGCCAGCACCCATTTCGGCAAGGTGACCCGTCCCGATGGGGTGATGCTGCAACTGGGGCAGCGCTCCAGCGAGCGGGATGTGTGGCTGTGGGTGCCAGCAGGCACCAGCCACAACCAGCCCAGCCCCTGGAGCTCACCGCTGACCCTCAGCCACTGGCGGGAATGCAACGAGCTGCACTTCATCACTGGTTTGCCACCTGAGGGGCTGCAACTGATCACCAGCACGGCGGACTTCATCCGCCACTTCCCGCCCATGAGTGCGGTGGGCGCCCGCCAGCACCCGCAGCAGGGACCGCTGCTCTCCGGCTCCGCTGGTGGGGGAGGAGGAACCGGTGGTGGAGGGGAGTCAGGAGGCGGACCGACGCGACCTACAACAGGCCTGCTCTGGCCGCGGGGGATCTGATCCGCGGAATCAAAGAGCACCTCAGGCTCTCCCCGCTGAATGCAACGGATCGCGCCCAGCGTGCCGCGCTGAACCTGATGAACTTCGCTACCTGCGCGATGGTGACCAGATCCCCCGAGCGCTGAGAGATGAGCTGGTCGGATCTGGAGCGGTTGGTGGTTGATGCAGAAGCCAGTGCCCAACTCCAGGGCGTCCTGCGCCGTTGCAGCAGCCGCACCAACCTGCTGCAGACGGCACGGCGGTTGGGGTATCGGGTGACCCACAACGATCTGCGCCATGCCTGGTTGCAGCACCTCCAGGCCGCCGAGGCCCAGGAGCCCAGCGCGCTCAAGCCCGCCACGGGCGCGCGGCGCTGAGAGCCGGCTGGCTCTACACGCTCCAGCGCAGCGGCTCCTCCCAGCCGGCCTCTGGGCAGATCAGATCCCAGCAGCAGCCGATCGGCTGCGGAACCGGCAGGGAGAAGAGCACCAGCTGCCGGGCGACCTGCACTGGGTGACGGCGCTGTGGCTTGCGCTGGCGGGAACGGCAGGTAGTGGTGGTGGTGGTGGCTTCCATGGCGAACGGGAGAAGAAACGCCCCCCTCCACGCCCCTGAGCCCCGGGGTCAAGGCCACCGCTCAGGTGCTCGCCTTGGCCTTGACGCTGGGGCGCTGCCAGCCCACCGCAACTGGTGGCTGCTGGCCGCGGGGCGGACCATCGGGGAGGTGCTCTCCTGCGCCGTGGACCACCGCCAACCCCGCACTGCCCTACCGCTGCGCTCCGCCACCGCCGGCATGAGCAACCCGCCCTGGACCTCGCCTCCGGACTTGGCCCAGCCCACTGGCGGAGAGGCACATCAGGGGAGTGAAATGCCGGGATCAGGGCTCCCGGCGGGCCCTGGCCCTCAGGCCATCTGCAGCCTGAGCTCAGCCAGCGCCTCACGATCAGCCTCCAGCTGGCAGCGCTGCAGCAGCTCCTGCTGGGCCAGCAGCCGCTCATCCAGCTCATCCACCCGTGCCAGACACTGCTGGATCGCCGGAAGCACCTCCTCCTCCAGCAGGGTGATCTCCTCTTCTCCATAGGGCTGCTCGATCCAGGTGCGGCGCAGCGGCAGCCCCCGCCGGCGCACCAGGATCTCCTCCACTGAGCGCAGCGTGGACTCGAGCAGCAGAAACGGATCCTCTTCTGGGCGGCAGAACGGCGAGGAAGCGGCGGACAGCATGGCCATGGACTCGGCGCCGAGAGCGGCGCAGCGACGGGACCGATCCCAGCGGAGGCCCGACGCCAGGAGGGCCTCAAACTGGAGAGGCCCGGAGCAAGCTCCACTCAGCGATCCAGCAGGGAGCTCATGCGACAGCTCCGGCTTCGCTGGGGTCAGCCGCCTGACGCCGCTCGGCGTAGCCCGCAGCCCAAACCGCTGGGGCGATGCCTTCTGGCACGCAGGCGCGGTAGGTCTCGCTGGCCAGGATCTCCTGCACGGACTCGCCCAGCAGCTCCACTGAGCGGCTGCCCGTCAGCCGATGGGAGAAGGTCTGCTGCAGCCGCAGCAGGTACCAGGCCGAGCCCTCCAGACCAGCGTTGAACTTGGTCCACATCCCCGCGTCCCTGCGGGCATCGAGCACCATATCGCGGGCGTTGTGAGCCTTGTCGGCGGCGCTCACCAGTAGCGACTCGGGTGAGGCGCTCTGCAGGTGCTCGATGTAGCGGGTCTTGCGCAGCAGCCAAGGCTCTTTCTCCCCTCCCGCTTCCACCGCACCGGTGGTGTCGGTGCAATCGCGGACGATCTGGGCCACCCGCAAACCAAAGCGGGCGGCGATCTGGCTATCACTCACGCCGGCATCCTCGATGGCGTCGTGGAGCAGGCCCGCGATGGCCTGGTCCTCATCGCCACCGTCTTCCCAGACCAGGGAGCTCACGCCGATCAGGTGAGAGATGTAGGGCACAGGTTTCCCCTTGCGATGCTGGCGGCGATGCAGCTCACCAGCCCATCCCAGGGCATCGATGTAGCGCTGGCTGTGGGCCTGCTGCGCTTGGTTCTCAGTCATGGCTCTCCTGTGGTGTGGTGTCTCTCATCAAGCGGGTAGTTCACAGCTGGGATTGGGCCTGCTGCCGCTGCCGGTGCTCCTGCAGCAGGCGCTCCCACTCCTCTGGTGGCAGCGGCTCCTCAATCGGTCCATCGTCAAAAGCAGCCGCATCGAAATACTGGCGGGCACGCTGCTCCGGGATCTGATCCCACCAATCACCACCCATCAACCGCGCAAAGAGATCCGGGAACGGCTCCCAGGCACCGCGGATGCCACTCCAGAGGGCCTCACTGCCTGGCTCGCCGCTACGTCGAGCCAGCAGCACCGGCAGACCGTGGTTGCCGTCGAGGTCATCCTGCCAGGGATCCTCCTTGGCGTAATAGACGAAGGAATTGGTCATCAGGGCCTCCGGGATGGGGAACACCTCCCCCGGCGAGCGCCTGGAGGTTCATTGTCTCCCGGCTGCTGCAGCCCTGGAGATGACAGAGGCCCAGCGGCGGCAGAGACCACTGGGCGGCGAAAACGCCTGGCTTTCGCCATAAGCTGGCCCTAATACAGCCCTGCGTTGCAGGCATCTCCGCCAACTGGTTGGCGCAAGAGGTCTCAAACCTCAGAGATTCTGCGAAGAGATCACAAGCGCACCCGTTAGGGCCGCGCCCCTCAGCTGCAGTGGGCCGCTGCCGCCCGGGGCCATGGGCCGAGAAGGGAATCACCAAGGGACGATCGGCCTGGGCACAGAGGGGAAGGCCAAAGCGGCTTGTGGGGCAGGCCACAAAGAGAACGCCCCCATGGCAAAACATCGCCGGAGCCTCGGGCGGCCTGACTCGTTATCTGACCGCAGGGAAATCAGACTCCTTCCACTTGAAGTCCTTTGCCTCGCGTCTGACCTTGCCGAGTGGCAAACCGGTTGCAGCCTGTATCTCAGTTTCAAAGAAGCGGCTGGCGTCCCCGTTGTCGAATGCGAATGCGAGCTCAGCGACCTCTCCTTCCGGTGTGTAATAAGCAATCGAAAACGTCGACTTAAAGGAGCGCAGCCCGAAGGCGAGCAACCCTGGTGCCCCAAAGAGAAGGGTGGCACCTGCACCTAGTACGGCATTGGATTGGCTACCTGGCCCTCCCTTTGCCCAGCTGGTGACAGCATCAACGGGCACGGTCTTGCCATCAACGATCAAGCGATCACCAAGGATCTTGACCACGCAGTCGCGTTTGCTGGAGCAACGAGCTTCATAGGAGCCCGCCTGGACCGCCAAGGGGATGAAAAGCAACTGGGTCGCCAGTAGGACGGGAAGAGTGCGGCGAAAGCTCATTGGCGTTTCTCAGTTCATGGACCGAACGTCGGTGGGCTTGGCCTTGGGATCGATGGCTGTCTTCCCGACCTGCACGCCGCCGTTCTCTTCCCACTTGAATTCAAAGAAGTAATCAAAGATCGACTCTCCCTCTGGCAGCTTGACAACATTGCCGTTACCAATCACGCAGCTGGCAGGGTCATCCCAGCCGGACTGGGTTTGCTTGCATGCTCGAGCCGCAATGACGCTGTGATCCCACCACTTGGAGTAGCCAGTCCAGCCATTCACAATCAAGGTGCTCTGCTTGATGATCACACTGCGGCCATCCACCACATCAAAGATGGCCCAGCTGTTGGGCGCGCCTGAAACCCAGGCATTACCGCCTGAAAGCTTCACCTTGTAGACCACGATCTTGCCCTTGAGATCGGCGGAGTAGCCAACGCCCTCCAGATCCACATTGGCTGGATTGCCTCTGGGAGCCGCAAGCTCTTCTCGAGGAGCACCGATCGCCGCACCCGCCGATGCGATCAGAGCAAGGGCAACGAGAACTATGCGGTTTCTGCATAAATTAACCATCATTCTTCCGCTGCGACTGCTATCGAATCTATGCGAACAGCCCCATGGCGAGACCTGAATTGAGTTGCGCGGCCCGTTGGGGCAGGCTGACTGCAAGCAAGGTGCGGACGCGATGGTGGAAGCCGAGCAGCTGAAGGCTGTGCTGGAGGCGATGGCCTCGGGACCCGTTGCCGATGCCCGCCGCGAGGCCGAACGGCAGCTGGAGAGCTGGATTCAGGAGCTGCTGGATGCGAAGGTGCGCCATTCGCTGACGGCGACCAGCGGGCTGGATGAGCTGACGGCTACCGCGCTGACCAACGCCAAGGGGCTGTCGGCTGCTGGAGCGGTGGTTCTGGATCGCTTCCGCTACCGGCTGGCCCATGTGGCGATGCGCAACCAGCAATGGCAGCAGGCGTTAAGGCTGCTGGATGTGGTGCTGCAGGGCAGCGGTGAGCTGACCCGGGCCCGGCTCTACCGCACGGTCTGCAGGCTGAGGGGAGAGGGCCGCATCGACGATGAGGCCCTGCGGGAGCTGGTGCAGCGCTACCGGCAGGACGGCATGGAGCGGCCAGGTGCACCATCGCTGGATGTGCTGGTGCAGGAGCCCACCACATGCCTGCTGGAGCTGCTGCTGCTCTGCCAAGGCAGCGAGCCTCAGCTGCTGGATCAGCTCTATGAAGACCAGGGCCGGCACCGCACCACTGGCCTGAAGCTGTTCATCCAGCCCCAGGGCGAGCGCTGCAAAACCGTGGTGTTGAGCGAATGGCTGGCCCAGGCCCACCTGGACGAACTGGCCCAGGAGGGCTGGCTGGTGGTGGACAGCACGGTGGAGAGCATCGGCGAGCAGGGCCGGGGCAGCGAACTGTTCTGTTCCAACTTCCCCGTGGCTGTGCTCATGGGCTTGGCGCAGGTGCTGGCTGATGCCGCGACAGTGCCTCTCGGAGGCAACAGGGGGCTTTCTTCTGCGGCAGTCCAGGATCGATTTCTGACGCGCGACGATGGTCATCTGGTCAAGCCCGACAAAGAGCCCCGCTGGGAGTACGTGACCAGTGGGGTGCTCAAAGAGCATCCCGACAGGAAGGTGATTTGCCGTGAGCGGGCATGGAACACCTGGCGGCTGGAGCCTCCCTATGTGGTGGTGCTGAGGGATTCGGCAACTGCGGTGCGCCAGGCAACCGGCAGATCCCAGTGATCAATGCCGCAAAGGATGTGGCGCTTGTAGGACGCTTCTGCCCGTAGGCCTGAACGGCGCCTGTGATCACAGGGCACGTAGGCCAACGCCTCAAACATGGCGCCGCAGTGGCTGCGAACCATCACCCGCTCCTGGCGGTAGTGCCCGTAGTCGACCCCCTCCGCCTCATCCAGCTCGGCCAGGTCGGCAGCTGAGTGGTGTGTGACCACCCCCCAGGTGACGGCGCCGCTGCAGGGCTGGATTCCGGCATAGCCGTTGGTGGACTTGCCCCAGGCCTGCTTGTCGATCGCCCAGCTCCAGCCATCCAGCTGCACCACCATTCCCTCGCCGTCCCAGTCTCGGCAGCGCTCCTGCAGGCGTTTGGGGTTGAGGTTGGAGCCGTAGTGCAGCACCGGGGTGGTGTCCCAATCCCCATTGGGGATCACGGGATAAGGAGCCACCTGCTCGCTGGTGCCGTGATACACCCAGGCGGTGCTGCCATCGCTGAGCTGCAGCTCACTGCGGTCGTAGAAGCCGGGATAGCCCTCCAGCTGGTCGAGGCGGCGCAGGCCCGCATCGCTGACGCGGAAGAGCTCGCCATGGATCACGGCATCACTGCCGCCGGTGAGCAGGGTCATCGGGTAGGGGCCCCGGTCGTGAAGCTGGGCGCCGATCACACGCCGCCGGCCCAGGTAGGTGCTGCCGCTCAGGCAGCTGTGGTTGACCTGGCCGCGCTTGAGCGTGCCATACACAAAGACGCTGTGACTGTTGCGGGAGGTGGGTTGCATTGACGTGGGCATGGCTGTGGGTGGAGAGGGGGATTGACCGCAGGAACGGATGGTGAATGCTGTGCTGTTGCTCAGCTGTTGAGCAGCCGCTGCAGCTGGCGTTCGACGCGGCGACGGCGCCTCTGGTCATCGAGCTCGGGTTCCATGGCGTGGATGCGGCTGGCGATGCGCTCCAGCAACTCGGCACGGACGGAATTGGGGAGGCCTTCTGCAGCCAGCTCTTCGCTGACCGCGCGAACCGCGCCAGTGATCTCCGGGTGAAGGGGGCGATAGGGCTGGAAGCTGCTGCCGCGCAGGCGGCAGGCCTCAAGGAAGAAACCGGTTTCGTAGGGGCCCATGGCTCTGTGGTGTGGGACCCATGCAGTGAAAAGTCTCTGTTGTTGCTGAGGTGTTGATTGCGGCTGCGTCCACAGAAGAAGCGCTCTTCTGGGCCTCAGCGGAAGCTGTCCACCACCACCGCCCAGCCCCTGCCGGGTGCATAGCGGTAGGCACCGCCGCCGATGGGGTCCACCATCCAGCGCTTGCCGAAATTGAGACGCGAGAAGCGCAATCCCATGCCATTAGCATTGAGGGTGGCGCCACTGATCAGGTCGGGCTCCCCCCAGGGGTCGTTCACCACCACATGGGTGGGGGTGTGGCCGTAGATGATCAGCCAATGGCCTGAGCCGGTGGGCCGCTCGACCGGGCCCCGATGGATGTAGCCGCAGGGGACGGGGATACCGCGGTTGATCAGCCGCTCGATCAGCTGGAAGTCAGCGCTCTGTTCCAGCCGGGCGGTGACGCCGAAATAGGCGAGGGCGCGCAGCTGGGCGCTGGCGTCTGTGGTGTCGCCAAAACGCTGCACCACCGCCAGGTACTGGTCGTCGCCATTGGCGCCTTTGAGCGTGCCGGGCTTGATGGCCTCCAGGAGCATCGCGCAACTGGAGGAGAAGCAGGTGCGGTCCCGCTGAGAGAGCTGGGCGGAATCGCGCTGACTGAACCGGGGCACACCCACCAGCGGGTTGGGGTGGCGCAGAACGGCAGTAGCCGGCAGCCGTGCTGGCGCCTTGGTCTCCACTGCGGCCTTCCATAGGTCCCGCAGCTCACTGCCCTCAGCCAGCGCCTGGGGCTCGTGCAGCACCAACAGGTCCAGCACCGCCTGCAGCCAGGCGCGGTGATGGCTCTTGGCCGGGTCGTAGTGGCTGACGTAGTTGCTGGTGGGGACTGCAGGCTTCCCCTGCTTGGTGGTTTTGCTCATGGCTGCCACCGCTCCAGATCGTCCGGCGACGCCCCGTCCAACCAGGTCGCGAAGGCCTCATCCCCCATCTGCCCCAGGGCGTGATCCGCTGCAGCCCGTGGGTCGAAGAGCTCAAACAGCGGCCCCAGGTCGTCTGTGGCCCAGCTCTCACCGGTGCGGGCCTCCAGCTTCTGGCGCACCACCCGCTCGAGCTCGGCGCCGGAGCAGCGCTGCAGCAGCCCCGGCAGCAGCGGATCGAGCTGGCGAAACAGCACCGGCGCGACGCTCAGGATGCGGCGCTGCACAAACCGCCGGGCCAGTGGTTTCACTACGGCCTCCAGCACCCCAAGGCCCAGGAAGGCGATGGCCAGATCAACCAGCCAGCGCATCGTCCCCGTCCTCATCGTTGGCGCCACTGCGGAACTGCCCAAGCCGGTTCCTGGGCGGCAGGTGCCGCACCACGGCAGACGGGATGCCGCCATCGGGGCCGCCGCCACCCGGGCCAGGGCCCTGCCCCACAGGGCCTTGGCCCCCTGGGCCCCTGGCCCCGGTGCGGCCGGAGTCCATGAAGTAGGTGGCGGCCGACTGCCCTGCCAGAGCAATCGCCGGGAGGGCCAACGCCCAACGGCTCTCGCAGAGGGCGATGTCCTTGGCGCGGACCTCGCAGACCCCCACAAAGGCCATGAGCGAGAGGATCTCAGCGCCCACCAGGGCCAGGATTGGAGCGGTGTTACTGCTCAGTTGCGGTGGTGCCATCGGCATCAGTGGGGCCGCCGCAGGCAGATCGGCCAGCCCTCCATGGGCTTTTGCCAGGCCGGCCCACAGCCCAGCTGCAGGGAGGGCCTCAGCCCCCACCTGCAAGCTGCTGGCGCAGGGCAGCGATGGCCTTCTTCTGGGCCCGCTGCACCGACATGGCGCTGATCTGGAGCCGCTCGGCTGCAGCGCGGAGCGACAGGCCCTCCAGGAGCGTGAGCCTCAGGGCCGTGGCCTGGGCGGCGGGCAGCTGATCCACCAACTGCTCCAGCGCCAGCTGCTGCTCGGCCTCGCTGGAGGCCAGCTCGGGCTCAGGAGAGGCCAGCTGATCGAGCAGGCACGGCTCGCCATCAGCGCTGGCATCGAGGCTGAAGTGCCCCAGCGGGCACTGGCCCTGCTCATGCAGGCGATGGGGAATGCGGACCAGCCGCACCCGATCGCGCAGGTGATGCTGCAGAGCGCCTGAGATGCAGCGGCGCAGATAGGGAGCCGGCGGCTCGCCCGCTCTGCAGCGGGAGGCGGAGCGAACCAGGGCCTCACGGGCCACCTGGATCAGATCCTCCCGCTCCACCAGCGGGAACAGACGCCGGGCGGTGGCTGAGGCGATGGCATCAGCCAGGGGCAGGTGCTCCAGCACCAGGAGATCACGGGCCTTGAGGGCAGAACGACTAAGGGCCTGCGGCTGCTGGCAGGAAGGGGAGGCGAGGGGAGCCATCTGGGAGACGGCGGAGAACCCCACCCCCACCGGCCGGCCGCAGCGCCGGGGCAAGGACGCCCGACGCAGGAGAGCGCACGGCCTGATCCTTGACGCGGCGTGAGGACTGGCCGAGTGATGCGGTGGGTGTGTGCCGGCCCTGTGGGGCCTACTCCTCCCCCGCTGCCGGAGCCGGCATACGACCGCTCTGAACTGGGGCATCGCTGCGGCAACGGCAGCCAAGCCCATGGCTTGCGCCACAACTGGGCCCTGTCAAGCGATCACGGGGATGAACGGGTCGACCTCCAGCTCCTCGATCAGAGCGAGGACCGCACCCAGCAGAGGCTCCAGCTCAGCGATTACTGCCCCCTGCTCTGGAGTGCCTGGCTGGGTCATCTGACCCAGGGCATTGAGAACGGCGAGCTGAAAGAGCAGCTCAACCACGCGGTAGTGGCGCTTATCCATGGAGGCTCGGGATCTGTTGCAAAGCATTCCCACCCCCGGACAGCCTGGTTTCTGCAGCCGACCTGGCGGATCATGTGACCAGAAGCTGATGGCTGATGGGCGAGGCGGTACGAGACTGGCTACGGCTGCCGGTTGTCACCGCCGGCTCCGAATACCTGGTGATGGGGCACCTGATGCGGCGCAACATCCTCACCTACAAGGCCCCACCGGGGAATGAAGGGTATGACTTGATCTGCCTTCATCCAGATCCACGTCACCAGCCAGGACCAACAGAGAAAGCGCAGATTCGCGTGCAGGTGAAAAGTCGCTACGCGACCGACTGCGACCGAGGGTTTCCTGTCAAAGAGAAAAGCCTGAATGCCTTCGATTACTTGATCGTCGCCTTCTTAAACATCGGAAGCTTCTACGGCAAGAACGACGGCAGCACTGGCGCTGAACAGCCAGAGTTCTACACCCTATCCCAGCAGTTCATCAGGGAGCATCACGATGCAAGCTCGACCTGGGAAAAGGTCAAGCTCAAACGCCTTCAAGAAGAGATTGAGCCGTTCAAGAATGAGAGGGGCTTTGAGCTGATCGCAATCGACCTTGGCATTCCTCTGCCAAGGAAGAATCGCTGATCTTGCTCGGGGAGACAGCTATGAAGTTCAGGCTCATCCAATCGAACAATCGAGGACTTGTTACCCGAGCGGGAGATCGGACCTACGCTCGCAGCGGCCCAGCAAAGGGGGAGGAAGACTGGAAGCTGCCAACTCTGTTCATCTGGTCGAACAAGCCCACGCGTCTCGTGGCTCGCTGCTGGACCCGCTGGACAGGAGAGAAGCTCGAACGTGACTTCATCTATGAGGTGACGCGCTTTCGAGACGTCATTGATCTTCAAGGTGACACCCGCTTTCACCAGTGGTGCTCTCAGCAGCTGCGGCTGCAAATGTGGGAGATGACAGAGCCAGTTGTGGATGTGAGCCAGCACTGCTGCCCTGAGCCCGAGGCCGTTCATGAGCCTAACCGCTTGAAGACGGCGCAATATCTCGAGCGAAGAAAAACACGGCTGAGAGCCCAGACACCTTTGCTGACAGAGGAAGAAAAAGAAATTATTTCAGATCTCTATCAACTCAGGGACTCGCTCAATCAGGCCGCAGGCCATATCGCCTATCACGTTGACCACATCAAGCCGCTGGCGCTCGGAGGGCAGCATCACCCAAGCAACTTGAGAGTGACAACCTCTCGCGAAAACATGACCAAAGGAGCGAAAGACTATGAGTTGCCGCCTCCTGGGCAGCCTGTGATCGCTGGCTAGCTGGCTTGTGGCGACCTGAGTTCAACCATATCGCCATCGATCCCCTGACGATGCACATCGAAGACGGACTCTTCTCTGAGGTCTGCCATGGTTAGCGAGTGAGTAAATGGGAATAGGGCCGGATGATCCAGAAGCTGGTTGGCGGGCAGGGAGTGGTGCTCATTGTCGAGCAGGAGCGCCTCGCACACCAGCAGCGCAATCTCTCTGGAGACGGACAGAGTCTTTGGGGCTCGTCCATAAACGCCTTTTGTCTCGGTGTCCGCAAGGGCTCCCCAGTCGACAAGCGAACGGATGATCCGCTGTGTGGACTTCACCAGCACTGGACGCTCGGACCATTGCGCCACCATCCGGTTGGTGAGCTGGGCGAGGGAGAAGGTGTCCTGGAGCGTGAGCAGCCGCCCTGCCGTTCCGGCGACATCGGAGAAGATGGGATAGCAGGCGATCGCCATGGCCCAATGCAGGGCGAGATGATCACGCGCTTTTGACGCCTGAAAGGCGGCTACTGCGCGGGTCTTCAGGGGTTCAACAGCAGGAGGGACCTTGGCCCAGATCCTGGTGAGGACCGTCATGGTCTTGCCACGATCGCTGTTGAACTTGTCCCCGCTCACCTTCCCTTCGAGGTAGTCCCACATTCCGGCCCTGACCTCTTCCAGCGAGTCGCCGGCCGCCACTCGGCTGGCCGTGGCCTCCAGCCAGTCGAGCGCCAGCCGCCGATCAAAGCCAATGGTTTTGCGCCTCGTCATGCGGGCTCCTGGATGCGCACGAAGGGAACCAGAACCTCTTCCAGTGCGATGCCTCCATGGCCGAGGGTTTCCTTGCCCTGGGCGAGAAAGGCATCGACCCCGCGGGGCAGCAACACGGAATAGTCAGCTGGCAGTCCGGGACCAGGCCACAGGAGAGCGCTGGGGAGAGCCTGCTGCACCTGCGCCCGCAGCACCTCGTCGCGGAACACCCAGGCCCGCTCCCCTTTCTCTTCGGGGACGGTGCCCACGTTGGGACGACCGATCCCCTTGGCAGCAACGTTGCCGTGATCTGCGGTGACGTACACGGTGAAGCCCTGCTCCAGCAGTGCATCGATCAAGGCGCGGAAGGCACCCTGTTGGCTCCACTGCCGCACCTGGGCATGCAACCCACCCAGACCGGTGACAACGCCGTGGAGCATTTCATCGACCTTGCCGACAACGATGCCCAGCGCCCGGCAGCTTGAGCGAGATGCGGCTGCCTTGACCTTTTCCAGCAGCTCGCTGTCCGGCTCCTGTGACCCTTGCCTGACGTAGGCCACAGCGGGACCCTGCAGACCCTGCTCTGCCCAGAAGCGCTCCCAGTGCTTGGGCTCCTTGTCGGTCGTGCCAATGCTCTGCGGGAAGTACATCGGCGGCTCCGCCGCGAAGATCGTCTGCCGGGAGACGGAGGTGATCGTGGGCACCCAGGCCCAGCAGACGCTCTCCTTGAGATCGAGCCCACCCAGGGAGTCCCGCAGCAGCAGCCACTGGTCAAGAGCGAGACCATCGACAACCACCAGGGCGAGTCGCTTGGTGTCACCATCCCGCTGGTGGCCCAGGAAGTGCGCGACCTTGTCGAGGGTGACGGGACGGGGGATAGGCGGCAGCGACGACAACGCGCTGTAGCGCTGGAGCATCCAGTCCCCGAAGCGCTCCTCCAGGGCCAGCTGCAGACGAGCGAGCTGGGAGCTGGTCTGCGGGCTCAGGGAGCCACTGAGCTCCGTTTGCAGCACCTGGGCTTCTGCCCAGCGAAGGGCGAACAGCTCCCAGTCTTCGTGGGTTGCAGTAGCGCCTGGAAGTGCCTCCTCCAACAGCGGCAGAAGACGCTGCAGCCGGAGAGCTGCGTTCTCCTCCTGTTTGCCCACCACACCGAGGCGCATCCAGCCCGTGGGCACCGCGTCGGCAGCAATCGCTGTGGTGGGCTCCAGCAGGCCCTCGGCAAAGAGGTTGTCGATGAAGACCCGGATGTCGTCGTGGTCAAAGGGCAGCAGCTCGGGCCCGGGGAGCTGCGGAGCCGGCAGCTCACGCCCAGGGACAACCGGATACCCCTTGGACTGGAGAAAGAGGGGCCAGCGCTCCTGCAGGAAGGAGAAGAAGGCAGCCCGGTTGGGCAGCAGGCGCTCCAGGGGCCACTCCCGCCATTGCTTTTGGAGGCAGAGCTGCTCCAGCAGGCGCTGATCGAGCAGCGGCGGCAGTTGTTGCTGGCGGAGATGGCGCCGGAGCAGAACACGGAGCAGGTCAGCCGGCTGCTGGATCTGGCCAGGCACCACTCCAAAGAGTTCGTTGAGGAGGAAGTCCTTGGTGGCATTCGCCCCCAGCTGACCGGGGTTCGCCCGCTGCAGGGCCACACTCAGCGCATCGAACTGGCTGGGCTCAAGCTCAGAGAGAACGTTGGGGTCGAGACTGGGAAACAGGCTCGGCAGGCTGAAGCTGAACTCGCGCTGGGTGGCTCGGGCCTCTGAGAGCAGGTCGTAGGGGAGAACGGTGCGGGTCGAGGCCTCGCCGCCGTTCACGACAACGACATGGAGCGACTCTCCTGCCTCCCAGCGCGGCCGGCAGCGATGCTCAAACAGGTAGCGAAAGGCGACGGGGTCGTCGTAGGCCAGCAGCTCATAACCCCGCTCGGCCAGGAGCGAGCGGAGGACAGGTTCGGCGAACAGCTGGTCGGGATCGTTGACCACGGTGAGCCGACTGGCGGTGGCGCTCTCGCTGGTGAAGCACTCCAGTAGCGGCTGGCGCCAACTCGCCGCAGGGTCCGGGTTTGCCATCAGGCTGAAGCGGGTGCCAGGGACACCAGCTGCAGCAGCGTGAGCGAGGGCAGGGTTTCCTGGCGCCGCTGGAACTCCTGCCGCCCCTGCTGCTCCTCCTGCTGCAGCTGGGCGCGGCGGAAGTCGCGAACCTGGGGCAGTCCCAGCTGCTCGATCGCGCGCTGCCGGGCCGAGAAGGCCAGCTCCTGCTTGCGGCGCTCGCGCTCCAGCTTCTGCTGGTGTTTGGCCTGGAGCTCATCGAAGAGCGGCCTGCCCTGCTGCTGGGCCTGCTGGTGACTGCGGTCGTAGGCCTGAGCTGCCTCTGCAGGCGAGAGCTGAGCCTCTGCCAGGAGCTGCAGCCCACCTTCGAGGCTGATCAGCCGCTCCCAGATCAGGCGGGCCGTGGGCTCCAGCAGCTTGCCCTCGCTGGAGAGGAAGAGCGGCAGCATGCGTTGGCTGCGGCCCTCGCTGGTTTGCACAGCGACCCGCCAGAGCGACCAGATCCCCGACACCTTGCCGGCGAGTTCGGGAAGGTGCAACACCGGCACGGTCATGCCCGGGGCCCTGGGGGGCAAGGCTGCCGTGAGGGCGCGCAGCCTCGGCTCCTCGAGGCTGAGGTGGACCAGACCTGCCTCTTTGGCGCTCTGCCGGCTGAAGGTGGCCCTGAGGTCGCGGTGGCCATCGGGCCAGTGCAGATCCAGGCCACCAGCAGGGTTGGGCCGCACCTGCCCACCGGCCTCGGCCTGGGTCTGTAGCCAGGAGAGGGTCATGCGCTCGGTCCAGAAGGGCATCAGATGGCCGGCCACGCGCTGGGCGGCCTGGGGATCGAGCTCCTCGGAGCTGGAGAGCAGGGAGGCCCCCTCATGGGCAGACAGGGCCCGGGCGCGGATCGCCTCGGCGAGCGCCGCTGCCCGCGCTTCCGCCTCTTCTGGCGTCAGAACGGCGTTGACATAGAGCTGCTGGAAGTCGAGACCGTTTTCTTCCGAATCGAGCACATCGGAGAGCTTGTCGACGCCGAACTCCTGCAGGATCCGCTCCAGCTTTTCCTCCAGCACCTCACGCACCCGCAGCTCGACGGTGTCTTCCAGAGCAAAGTTGAGAGCCCGCACGATGTGTGTCTGGCCGATGCGATCCACCCGACCGATGCGCTGCTCCAGCTTCATCGGATTCCAGGGCAGGTCGTAGTTGATGATCACGTGGCAGAACTGCAGGTTCAGACCTTCGCCGCCGGCGTCGGTGGAGATCAGGATCTGGGCCTCGTTGGCGAAGGCCCGCTGGGCGCTCTTGCGCTCCTCCAGGTTCATGGAGCCGTTGAGCACCACGACCGGATAACCACGCTGCTCCAACACCTCCGCCAGCATCTGCTGGGTGGGCACGAACTCGGTGAACAGCAGCACCTTGAGGGCTGGGTCGTTCTCGTCTCGCTGCAGCTGCTGAATCGTGTCGAGCAGAGCCTGGGCTTTGACGTCGAGACCCCGGGCCTCACAGCGGCGGGCGGCGGAGAGCAGTAGCTCCACCTCGGCCCGTTCGTTCTTGAGCTCCTTGAGGCGGCTGTTCAGCAGCGTTTCGAGTTGCTCCTGCCCCTCCAGCTCAGCCCAGTCCTCGCCCACGTCTTCCCCAAACAGCGTGAGCTGGCCGGTGGGCAGCTCCAGCACCTGCAGGCGCCGCTCCAGGGCGGTGCGTATGGCAGCGGTACTGGAGGTGACCAGCCGCTGCATCAGGATCATCAGGAAGCCAACGGCGGGCTGCTTGTCACGCAGGGCTTGGTTGTAGCCCTCGCGCACGTACTCGGTGACGGCGTCGTAGAGGACCCGCTGCTCCAGCCGGGCGCTGTCCCAGGCGACGGAGACGATCTGGGTGTGACGCGGCTGAAACAGGGGCTCTCCCTTGTCGTTGATGGCCCGGCGCTTTTCGGTGCGGATCACGTAAGGGGCGACGTTCTCCCGGGTGACCGAGCTGTCGTCGGGGAGGGCATCGGGATCGAGGAAGCCGAGCAGACGGCGGAAGGCATCGGTCTTCCCTTGATGCGGGGTGGCGGAGAGGAGCAGCAGGTAGGGAGAGGCCTGGGCGAGCCCTTCACCGAGTCGGAAGCGGGCCACAGTTTCTGTGGAGCCGCCGAGGCGATGGGCCTCGTCGATCACCACCAGATCCCAGCCGGCGTTGATCAGGTCGTCGAAACGCTCGCGGTTGTAGCGGGCCACCTGCTCCGCACTCCAGCCGCGGCGAGAGTCCATCGGCTTGACCGAATCAAGGGTGCAGACCACCTGGTTGTGCTGCTTCCAGAGGTTTTCTTCGGGGCCGACACCGAGCAGCTGGCGCCAAGCGCCGAAGTTGCCGGGCTGGACGAGGTGAAAGGTTTCATTGAAGTGGGTGTCGAGCTCGCTGACCCACTGGCTGACCAGACCGGCAGGAGCCACCACGAGAAACCGCTTGGCCAGGCCGCGGACCTTGAGCTCACGAATGATCAGGCCCGCCTCAATCGTTTTGCCCAGGCCAACCTCATCGGCGAGGAGATAGCGGACCCGATCTCCTGCCATGGCGCGCTGGAGCGCCTGGAGCTGGTGCGGTAGGGGGATGACGGAACCCTCCAGTGGTGCGACCAGGGCGTCGTGCTCAAAGGCATCGAGGATGCGAGCCGCAGCGGCCACAAAGCTGAGCTGCTCGAGGCTGGTGGGGCTGGCCTGCTCCAGGGTCTGCAGCCGCGCAACAGGGAGACGGACCACAGCGTCTCGGCGGGACAGCCAGATCTGGGCTGTGGGGATGCCCCAGAGGTCTTCCACGGCGATCACCCGGCAGGGCTCGCCGTGATCCAGCGAGTGACACCAGTCGCCGGCCGCGAAGCTCATGCGTCGTCGCCCAACCGGGTCTGGGCGTTGTCGATGTACATGAGGAGCTTCTCGTCCTCCTGCAGCACCGCCTCTGGGAGCTTGGCCGCCACCTTGACGATGGTGGCGTAATCCCGCTCCTGCCAGCAGGCCTTGAAGCCGGCCCGCACGGCTTCCGTGCGGAACTGCTTGATGCGGCGCTGACTGCTCTCTTTGATTTCTTCGAACTCCTTGAGCAGGGCGCGTTCGCGGATCTGATCGAGATCGGCCTGCTTGTTGGGATCTGGAACGTACCAGCGGTCTCGGGCCTTCTCGATGAGTCTGGAATCTTCTTTGTCGAGATTCCGGTGATCTTTGAAGTTGGTGGAGAGATAGCTGTGGATCTGGCTCGGCACTGGGCCGCGTCCGTCGTAATGCAGAAAGTTCTGCTCAAGGATCACCTTGAGCTCTACGGTCTGCTCGTGCTTGGCCCAGGCCTGAAGCTCGCGCATGAATTGCGGTTGCAGATCCTGGAAGCTCTGCGGCTTGTCCTGCAGCTGCTGCCGGATCCACTGAATCGCACTGTGCTCATCGTTGACAAAGAAGCTGAGCTGGCGCAGCTGTGTAGCGGTGGTGCGTTTGCGGTCGTATTCCGTGACCTGATCTGGCAGGAAGTACATGCCATCTCTTTCAGGGAAGCGTTGCTGAAGACCCTGCAGAAACTCCGGACCAGAAAGAGGCACGCTGATGCCGTGCTGGACATGGAAGGCGATCATGCGATCCAGCAACATTTGAGGCGTTCGCTCAACCACAAGTTCGACTTCATTGGAACGACCAACGAACACTGGAACGTTATGAAGATGCTCGCGTACGAAGGCCCAAGCCCCATCAGCAGATGATTGTCCGATCTCGAAGCGTTGCCGCAGAGCTTCAGTAGGCTTGTAGGCGGATATCACCAGATCCTGCTTCACTGCAGAGCTTGTGACCTGCCGATAGGATCCTTGTTGCTTGTCAAGCGTCCGCACGTCGGCAACTACAAACCCTGCTGCACCCATTGCCTCCTGAATGGCTCGCCAAATCCCGTTACTCGAGTTACTAAAAACAACTGTCATCCAGCGACCTGGCTTCAGGACCCTGCCGTACTCCTCAAAGCAGCGACGCATAAGCGCTTGATAATCCGGCACTTTCTTTTGCTTGGCTTGGTCAACAATTGCTTCGCTGCCAGCAAAGGTAGTCACTCCATGCCAGGATTCAACAAGAAAGTTGAGATCCGCGTAGTATATATTTTCCCCGAACGGTGGATCCGTAAAGATATAGTCTACTGAATTATTCTTGATGCCGATTGCGGCACAGGTTCCCGTTTGAACCATGGCTGCCCCTGAAGCAACTGGAGTCGGGGCAAAGCATTTAACAATTCGATCAACCTTGGTATTTCGCTTATGCTCATCAGCAAGTATGTACCATGGGCTTAATTCGGCGGTCTGCGACGCGACATAATACACCCCGGTGAGACTTTGCCCAACCTGTGAATATCCTGTAGGCCTGTATCGGTTTAGCACCGACATCGACCATATCGCCTGTTCGGCAAACCACAGAAGCGCCCTGCGAGTACCTAGGTCCCTGACCTCATTCGCCTTTCTCCAAACCGCAGCCAAAGAATGAATGGCACGAGGGAGAAATAGGTGATGAGTTCTGGTAAACCCCTTCGGCTGCAATCGCGAACCGTGATACATCTCCCCAATTGGGAAAGGCAGGCTAGCAACATCAGGTGGATATGCTAGGGCATCAATTCTCGCGAGAATACCAAGATCGGCCTCGGTTACTGGCCTCTCACAAGTTCTCGCGCCAATATTATAGTTTATAAATACAGGCTTGAGGGCGATCCTCTTCCAAGTCTCTTTTGTGACGGGATCAACGCGAGTCTCGAAAGTTCGCTCGAGCTTGTCCTTGTTAAGATGAGAGCTGCAATGCGGACAAGGAAAGGAGTCCCGCGTCTTTTTGGTAGCCAGGTCGAGAGCTTCTTCGATAAAGTTTACCTCTCCAGCGCACTCAGGACATGTAAAGACCTCGCTCCACACCGTGAAGTTAATCCTTCCCTTGGCATTGCTTTCCGAGTGAGGCACGTCATACATCCAGCCAAGATCAGAATCAACCTCATCCAGAATCCGTTGAGCTTCTCTCTCAAAAGCTGCCGGATCAAAGGGAAGATTGTACCCGGCCGAGATGAAAGATGCTGCCGGTCCAAGGTCATTTAGGACTACTCGTCGTACGCCCCATTCGGGCGGTTCATGGCCTTCCACTTGCCAAAGCGCCTCAAGTTCCTGGCGGTACGCCAGGGGGGCAGTCCCACACCACTGAGCCGCAAGACCTGTCATCCCTGATCCACAAAAACCATCCAGGACGATGTCCCCAGGCTTGGTGTAGTGCAAGATCGAGGGGACGATCGCTAAGTGGGGAACCTTGGTGTGATAACCGTGTGCCTTGTAGAGCTGATTAGTTTTCCCGACACTCACATCAACGGCGAATGGCTCCCGCTCATAGACCTCATCCGGGTCATATGGCTTGCCATTGCAGCGGACAAAGTCTTCCAGGAAGGGATTTGGGCAGGCGGTGTAATACGGCGGATCCGACATCCGCAGGATTGCTTCATCGCTGCCTTGAGGGAAGCCCGGTGTTTTACGAAACTCCGGGTCCTGCAGCTTGTCCTTCAGAAGCGCCAGGAAGTGTTCCCGCCGCGCCTGATCGTTCTCGAAGGTGAGGCCGAGGCATTCCACCGGACCGCTTTGCCCTCTCTCTTGCTGAAGCTCCAGGGTGCCTTGCTGTTCCTGTTCTGTGGTGCTTGGCATGGCTGCAGTGTTGAAAGCGGTGGGTTGTCGGCTTGGCTGGATGACCAGAGGCGTGTGTTCAGACGTGGCCTTGAGCTGGTGAAGTGCCTCGTCGCAGGTGGCTCATTGGCGCTGCTCCACTTGCTCGGTGACATGCGCGGTCACATGGCCGGTGACTTGCTCGGTCACTCAGGCTGAGGGCCCAGCCTGCTTTGCAGCTGCCCTGGCTGATATGTGTAGTCGGTACTGGCATCACCTACTCCAGAACCAGACGGACCTTGGCCTTGTCCTTGCCCTTGGTGCGCTCGTTCAGGTAGTCGGCAAAACGGTCCTTCAGCTCGTCGAGGGTGCAGGGCAGCCCGCCCGAGGTCAGAGCCGAGCGCAGTTGGTCCTCTGTGAGCACCACCTTCTCCAGGCCCTGGAGCACCTCCTGAAGGGCCTTCAGTAGGGCCGGTTCAATCGGCTCCGGTAGTTCGCGGCTCGCGATAAGTTGCTTCAACGCTGCCTTACCGCTGCTGTCGGTGACGAGCTGCACGTTGTCGCTCACCGTTGGGTCTTCCAGGTTGCTGAGCAGCCGCTGGCACCAGTCGGCCCCCAGGCTGTCGAGCCGTTCATCCAGTGAGCTGATGAGCTGCGTTGGCTTGGTGGTCGCCGCCGCGGGCTCTTCCGCTGGGCGGAACTGGCAGTGTGGGCAGACGGGGCTTTGCTCCAGATCGGGACGTCCCAGGCTGAAGCAGGTCTTGAGACCGAACAACCTGTTCTGGAAGTCCTGCAGCTGTTGGGCGGGCATCATCTCGACCTTGGCCAGCTGCTGCAGCTGCTTCAGGCGCGGGTCCTGGGTGAGCCGCACCTTGCGCTGATCATCGGCTTGGTTCAGGCGAGCCTTGGCGTGACGGTCGAGGTAGTTGTCCTGATAGGTGGCTTTCAGCTGGGCCAGGCTCTGGCCGAGCTGGCGTTGGAAGTTGGCATCGGCGCGGTGCTTGGGGCTGGTGATCTTGGCCAGAAACTCACGTTTCTGGACGGCAACACCCTGAACCCAGGCGTCATCAGAAGGGAGCACCGCCTCAGCCGTGCCCAGGTAAGCAGTCAGCGGGCCCACATGCTGCACAAGGCTGAGCAGCTCACCGACCTCGCGGACCAAGGCCAACGGCTGCTTCTGGCCGGTGATGACCTCAGCGGTATGCGGGAAGTTCTTCAGCTTGCCGGCGGAGTTGAAGGGCTGCAGTGACTCGAGAAACTTCTGGAGGTTCTGCAGCGCCGCCAGCCACTCGCCCTGTTCCTGTTCGGAGAGCAGGGGCCTCCCCCAAAGGGCGAGATCGGCCAGTTGCCCTTGAGCAGTGACGACCTTTTCCACCAAGGAGGCCACCGTGCTCTGCAGCTGGGCAACCGCCTCGTCCCGCTTCGCTGCGTTGGCGATCAGGCCGGGCGGCAGGTTGATCAGCTCGAACAGCTCCTTGAGCGGCCCCAGGGGCAGATCCCGGGGGCGCTCCACATGCTTGAACTGCAGCAGATCTTTGACGCTGGTCTTGCCAAACAGGTCGATCTCACTGGCATCGATCTTCTTGCCGGTGATGCTCAGGACCAGGTCACCGCTGTGCACCAGGGCGGCGAGTACCACGACCAGGAACTCCGGCTCCAGCCGGAACCGCGTCCAGTACTCAATTCCCGCCTCCTCCCCGACCAGCTCTGAACGGTTCAGAACTTGGCCTTCACCTTTGTCGGTGAGCTGTTTCAGCGCCTGCTTGGCGTAGCGCGAATCCCTGGGGCGGAGCTGGTCACCATCCAGCAGCTCCAAGGCATCGAGCACCGAGGCCCCGAGCTTGCCCTTCACACTGCCCGCGATCCAGCGCAAAGCGTCCTGGGCCGCTTGCTCCCGGTTGTCGCGGGTGATCGTGGTGGTGAACACCGGGTAATCCGGGCACTGGTTCTCGAAGCAGGCAGAGAGACAGGAGGCAGCGGCTGCATCCACCGCATCCTTCACGCCGCCTCGATCGCCTGAGCGGGCCAGACCGCCCTTGAGGCGTTCCCCCAGCAGCTGCGCAGTGCCCTGGTGGGTGACCTCACAGCAGCTGGACAGGTTCTGCTGCAACCACTGCGTGAGGGAACGCAGCTGCTGCATCGCCTTGTCCTCGTAGATTTTCTTGTTGCTGCCCGAGGCGGTGAGCGCCATCTCGCGCGCCCCGGCGTAGAGCTTCACCGCGGAATGGAAGCTGGCGTCATCGCCAGGCTTCAGCCGGAAGAACACTTCATCGGCCTTCCGCTCGTCCTTGAAGTACGGCGGCTCGTAGGGCTGCAGGAAGTAGAGATAGAAATCCCGGGGCGGCTGAGCAGTGGAGCGCTCATTCGGCGCCCCAAAGAACAAGTAGCCGCTGCGGCCGGCGCGGTGCTCCCGCCACTCCAGTTCGTGCTCCCAGATGCGATAGCCGCTGACATAAGCCGGCGCGTCCGGTTCTTCGAGAATCACTCGGCGCAGGGCATCAAAGTAGTATTCATCGAGCTTGCTGTCATCAAGGGTTTCGGCTCTCTTGTCAATCAGCGAGTCGAAGTCGATGTCTTTCTTGAGATCAAGATAGTATTGACCATTCTCTGGATTAAACGACAGGAATTGGCCGCTGACCGTTTTCAGGATCTCGCGCAGAACGGTTTCAACGGTTGACTTGAGGAAGTCTGCGTCCTGTTCCGGAAGTGGAAGCAGCAGGCAGAGATCATCGCGGAGCTCTTCTGCCGTAGCACCCATCGGTGTGAAGATGTCACCGGTTGTCAGCCGATGAACGGAGAGGGCATGAATGATCCTCAGGGCAGCTGGCCTGTACTGCGGCCTTGTGAAGGCCTGCTGAATGCGTGCCTCCAGCACGTCACTTTTATCGATGACGTCGCGGATGTCCGGGACTGAGCGGAAGGAGGGGTTGTCCTTCAGCGTCTGCCAGTAGGAATCGTAGGCGATCAACCCTGGATCATCACCAGGTACCTCCTCATCCAAAAGAGAGCGGATGGCCGCACTGAGGGTTTTGAGGACTTCCCGCTTTTCGGCCGCGTAGACCCGCTCAAAGGTGTCGAGATAAGCGGGATGAACCGGGTAGAGGCGGACGAATTCCTCCAGCCGCTCATTCATCGTGGCGTACAGCTGGGTAAAGCCCTGCAAGTGCTCACGCACCAAGGCCTGCTGTTTGCTGTCCTTCTTCAGTATGCGCTGTGCCACGACGTAGGCCACGTCTTCACGAGCGATGCGCATCTGCTCAAAGCGATCCTTGACGCGCCGCAAGCTGTCGGCAGCAAACTGGAAGTGGGGATTGTCGAACAGGCTTTCCTGGACCCCGCCGATGAAGCGGAAGCGTGAACCCTTGCAGAACTCCCCGATGGCACGCAGGAAGTTGAGGTTCCGCATCAGCTCTTGCTCTCGGTTCGAGCGCAGGTAGTCGAGCAGCTCGTCGAGAACAAACAACAGGCCCTTGTCAGGGAAGACCTTGGTGAACTCCGCCATCATCGCGGCGAAGACCTCCTTGTGGTTTTTGACCTGATCCTCGGGTGGGATCTCGAAATGGACCCCGCGTTCCGCCAATGCTTCCTGAAGGCTCTCCAGAACAAATTGTCGGAGCGACATTGAGGAGTTGATCTCGGCGCGGATGACGACAAACTGTCCCGCAATCTTCTCCGCCGCCTTGGCGACAGCAGGGTTTGTCAGCTTCTCTGCCAGTTCAGCCTTCTCGGCTACCGCGGAGATCACCGCTAACTGGTGCGACTTACCTGTTCCGTAGTTGCCGACAACCAGGAGACCTTTGTTATCCGCAGGCTCCTGGAACTGAAGCTGCTGGAAGATCACACTCTCCAGCTGCTCACCCATGCGATCAGAGATCACAAAGGTCTGCACCAGCCTGAGCGCTTGGTCATTGCGTTCAGCTTCGTTGAGCTGAACAACCGTTTCGATCGGATCAAACTGAATCAGGTCGGAATATTTCATGTCTTCATGCTCCTGCGAGGCAGTGACCATTGGCGGTCACGATCTGAACATCCTTGACATCGAGGCGTCGATACTCTGGGTGGTCAGGCGAGCCGTAGATGAGTTTCCCAGCGACGACCTCCCCTTGCCAGGCTGCGATGACGGTGTGATTCCTAGATGCTCGTTGGAGCGCCAGCATCGGCTCTTGCTGCAGGGCAGGGTGAAAGAGCAGGCCAATATTGTCCAGCATGGTTACCGTTTGATTGCCCTGCTCTTCGATTAAGTCCCTGACAATGTCTGCTGTGCGCAGTCGTCTTTGTTTGCTTGTGAGATCCAGCAGGCGCTCGGAAAGAACTTTGTTGAGGTTCAGCAGGCTCCAACCCCTGGCTACTTGGAGCTCGTTGAAAGCGATGGTTTTTCCACTCCCTGGGGGACCGGCTACCACGACCAAGCGGTAGAAGCTCTTTGCTGCCAGCTCAGCCTGCTCAGCGATGGCACGGGCCAGGTCTCTCATGGGCAGGGTGGTACAGCCGATCTAGCTGGGGCTCGGGATGAGCGGCTCTTGGTGTAGGCCGCAGCACCCAGTCTGCCGCCAGGGCAGCGCAGGCGCAGCCAGGCTTCTCAAGGGTCTGCCTGCCAAGGCCAAAACTATGCAGCCTGTGCATTGTTTTGGCCTACGAGCTCTGCAACCGCACCGCCTCCTCGTACTCCGCCCCGATCCCCAGCCCTGAGTCCTCATCGGGCATCAGCCGCTTCATCCCCACGTGGATCAGACAGGCCAGGGCCAGATCGCTCCAGCTGCCGGGGAGGGTCTTGAGGCTGCGGGAGGTGCCGGGTTCGTTGATCTGCAGACCCCCCTGGCCCACGGCCCCGACCTCGCTGAGCACCGCCAGGAAGCGCTGCTGATCCATCCCCTCAAACAGCCGCAGGGCCTGGAGGCAGTAGCTCACGGCGTCCTGCCGCAGCCCATCGGGCTGGTCAGCCCGCAGGTCGCGTCTGGCGATGCTGCTGCGCAGGTCCTTGGCTTTGTTGGCCAGCTCGCCATAGGGCTGGGCCTCGATCACCCGCAGCAGCAACCGATCGGCCTCGTCGCGGTGCTCGTCTGGATCCAGCTCCAGCAAGGCCTGGGCCAGGTTGAAGGTGGCGATCAGATCGTCCGGTGCCGCCTTCAGTGCCTGGCGGAAGCGCTCCACCGCTGCCGCATAGGCCCCGGCGATCACTAGCAGGCTGCCGAGGCTGCGGAGGGCAAAGCTGTTGCCTGGCTCCACCTCGATCGCTGCCTCCAGGGCCTGGCGGGCTTCTGCCTTGTCACCCAGCCGCATGGCGGCCAGTGCCAGGGCCACCTGGGCATTGGCCTGGGCGTGGGCATCGGGGGCATTGGCGACCACCGCCCGGCGCAGCAGCAGACGGGCCTCCTCCAGCCGGCCTTCTTCGCTGGCGAGGACGCCCAGGTTGTAAAGGGCCTCCGGGTGTTCGGGCTGCAGCTGGAGCAGGGTTTCCAGCAGCGGCCGGGCCTCATCGAACCGGCGCTGCTGCAGGAGCGGGCCGATGGTGGCCATCGCCGGTGCTTCAGGCGCTGCCGGCTCCCAGGCCACCTCGATGCGGCCGGCGGCGAACACCACCGACAGCTGACCGCCCATCGACGCATACGACTTCTTGAAGTAGTCGGTCACCGCCCGGTGGAAGGCCTCGCTGCCAGGCGTGCGGCTGCCCTCGGGCAGCAGGGAGGCATCAAAGCTGGCCTCTTCGATCGAGAACGCCGTGCCTTCCATCAGGGCGTCTTCCAGACGTACCAACGCGAGAGGCCCAGCTTCTCGGCCCAGCCATCAACGATCTCCCGGTCCGGATCGGCAGTGGTGGGCTCGGCGCGGGTGATGGCGATCAGCTCCTTGGCCAGGGCCTCAAACCCTGCTGCCTGGTACGGGATCGCCAGGGGAGGGATACCCACCAGCTCGGCGGCCTGGAAGGCATAGGCGGCGTTCATCGCCCGGCTGGCCTTCACCACATCGGCGGGGCTCATTTTGTCGACCTCGGCATTGAGGCAGGGCACATTGCCCTGCACCTGGCTCTGCAGCACCGCCGCCTGCAGGCCCCGCAGTTCCGGCACCTGCTCGAACAGCCAGCGATCAGCCCACAACCCTGGGCCCATCGAGCGCAGTTGCACCATCAGCCCGTCGTAGAAGCGCAGCCCTGCCTGCCGGGCCTGGGCCAGGCCAAGGCGGCCCTTGAACAGCTTCTCCACCTGCGCGACCACCTTCTCCCTGGCCTCGCGCTTCTCGGTGAGGTTCACCCGCTGCTCGGGGGGCACCTGCACGATCCGCAGCAGCAGGGCGGCCTCAAAGGCCACGTGGTAGCTGCTTGCCTCGTCGGCATCGCGATAGGCGATCACGTGCGCCTGGTGCTCTGGCGTCGCCGGCCGCAGGGTGGCCAGGGTGCTGAGGTCGCTCTGCTGGGCCACTGCCACCGGCAGTCCGCTGGTCTCCTCCACCTGCTTGAGCAGACGGTTCACAGCCGGCAGGAGCGCATGGGCTGGCATCGCCGGGCCGAGGGGAGAGCAGGGCCCCCACGGTATCGGCGCCAGCGGGGCAGGGCCCCAGACCCCTCAGCCGAAACCCTTGGCTGGCCCTCGGGAGCCCGGCGGCAGCAGTGGGATCTCGATCACCGCGCCTTGCTCCACTGGATAGCCCTCCATCGCCAGGTGGATGTCGCTGCAGACCAGGGTGAGTGGCGGCTCCAGCTCCAGGGCCTCCATGAACACCAGCACCACGTCCTGCCCGGCCCCAGCGGCATCGGGGTGGCGCTTGACGTCCTGCTGGAACCGCAGGGACGTGTACTTCTTGAGGTCGGGCCGGGCCGAGAGCACGTTGGTGCGCAGGAAGCGGGCGTTCCCGTACTCGGTCTGGTTGACGAACGTGTCGTAGGGCTCGTCGCCATCGGGCCCGGGCAGGTCGTCCTGGGTGGTGATCCGGATGTCCTTCACGGCAGGGCTGGGTGTGAGCAGTGCACCCAGCATCCGTGATCCGGTCAGGATGGGTCACGCCCTCCAGCGAGCACCGTGAGCGCACCCCTGCAGATCGGCGACACCGTTCGTTTCACCCGGGCCTTCCTGCAGTCGATGGCCATGGTGAGCGGCCCTGAGGCCCCCACCAGCAGCGGACCATTCGCGCGGGGCACGGTGAGCGCCATTGGGCCGATCACCCCCAGCAGCCCGGTGGTGGTGGCAACGGTGAGCTGGGCCGATGGTGTTACCACCCAGGTGAACCTGACCAACCTCGAGATCCAGCCGGGCAACCCGCCGCTCACGCCTCGATGAGCCGGCTGACGCCTGAATCGATCCGGGCCAGTCAGGCGGAGCTGCCCCCGATTGGCACGGTGATCACGGAACTGCGCCGCCAGGATCCGTACATCCAGCAGGAGCAGCATCGCTACCGCTCGCCGCGGGGCTTTCAGCACTGGGCCAATCACCTGGCCTACGCCACCCTGATCGAGGCCGGCGCCGAGGTGATGAACGAGCTGGCCGATCCAATCGGCTTCTGGGCCGCCACCACCTGCCGCTGGGCGCGGATCGTCGAAGCTCCGCCTCGCTTCCTGGCACCGGAGCTGGCGGAGGCCTTCCGCCGCACACCCTCGCCCCGCCTGGATGACGAGCTGCCGCTGGTGCTGCCCTGCTTCCGGCTGATGCTTCCCGATGGCGCCCTGTTCACAGAAGACGGGGTGCCGATCCCGGTGGTGATCGTGGCCGATCTGCGGGCGATGGCCGACTGGTTGCCGGCCGAGGCCCAGCGGATCAGCGGCATCAGTTGCGTCGGCCTGGCCCTCGATGGCGCCAGCTACCTCACCCGCCATTCCTTCCAGCAGATCGGTGAACGACAGCCCACCGTGGAGGACCTGAGCCATCCGGCCTGGCAGTGGGATGAGCAGGCGGTGCAGAGCACCAACCAGCGGATGGAGGGCCTGGCGATCAACGCCTTGCTGGTGCAGCTCTACCAGCCGGAACTGCTGACCACCGGCCCGGCGGCCAAGGTACCCAGTGGCAAGGGCTTCTCGGCTGGCAGCGCGGACAACACCGGCACCGTGACGCCCCAGGGGCCGGTGTGGATCGGCAAGGACTTCCGGCTCGATCGCACCCCCAGGGCCCCATCAGAAGGGTCCGCGGCTGGCACCAGCAGCGGCGTCTCGCGTCGGCCCCACTGGCGCCGCGGCCACTGGCACACCGTGCTGCATGGCGAGAAGCGTCAGAGCCGGCGGATGCAGTGGTTCCAGCCGGTGTACGTGGGGCTGAGCTGAGCTTCAGAGAGTGGCAGGCGTCTGAGACGGGATCACTGCCCCAACAGGGCCATCTGCTCTGGGGGTCTCTTGAGGATCTCGATCGATTCCACCGCCACAAGCCTGGGCTGCTCATCGGCCGCGGCCTCGTAGCTACCACTGACCCGGACAGTGCAGTCCAGGATCTCGCGCGCCTGCCCTTTGTGCCGTTCGTCGTAGATGCAGCGGATGCCGCGCTGATACCGGGCTCCTCGGATCTCAAAGCGCAGGGCATCCAGGTCGATCTCCCGCACCACCCCCTCGAAGGCATCAGTCCCCCGGAAGCGCTGCCCTGATGCCTGATCCAAGGATCGCTGCAGGATCTTGCCGCTCTCTCGGGTGAGTGCCGCGGGCGCCACCTGGCTTTCCCCAGGACAACTGAGGAACAGCTCGGTGATGGCCTTGCTCCTGGGAGTGGGCGCAAGCTTCTGGGCCGCCACCATGACGGTGTCGCGAACTGCTGGGTCTGGAAACAGGGAATAGACATCCTCACTGACGGCTTCATCTTTGATGAGCCTGGGAATCAGGGGGAGGCTGCACACCGCTTCGCGCACGGCTTTATAGAGGCCATCGGTCACTCCCTCAAGCACCAGTTGTCCCTGGGCGCCGACATCATCTGGCCTCGGGACCCGCATTCCCACGACCAGGCTTCCATAGGCCAGTCCTGAGAGATACGGATCCAGATCTGCCGGCCAGCGAACGCGCTTCTCTTCGCTGAGACCTGCGATCGATTTGGCGATCTTCTGAATCTGGGTGCGCAGCTTTGAGAAGGCACCGGTGACAAGGGAGATGGGCGGCTCGTGGGTCATCACACCTGGCCCAGTGAATCGAGCGACCAGATCGGCCTGATCAGCCAGTGATGCGTAGGGGAATTCGTCGCGATAGAGCCTGGCGAGCAGCTCGAAATACGGTGTGCTGACCATCTCAGGGTCTTTGCCCAGCTGCACGGCCAGTTCTCGCGCTGCCAGGAGCTCTCGGTGGATGATGCGGGCTTTGCCCTCGACGATGCCGATCCAGCTGCTCATGACATCAACCTCAGCAGCCCTTTCTTGACGAGCTGGCAATCAAGTTCCTTTTCAAGCGCCTTTTTGGGATCCCAGGAGCGGAAATAGCTGACAAAGTCCTGGCCAAGCCTCTCCAGACTGGGTCGCATGTCAATGTTGTAGGTGCCAAAGAGCTCGGCGTTGCGCACGTACAGCATTTGCCCCTCCCATTGCTGCTCACTTGGCAGGCCCTGCAGCTCAATCACGAGGTTGATATTTGCTGGGTGCTCTTCTGAGGTGACATAGCTGCCATCGAGCACAAGTGGCGGAATCGTTGTGAAGCGATCCAGGAGCTCATCTCTGATGAACGCCTGCAGCGAATCAGTCAGCCTGCGGCGTTGCTCATTCCATGCCAGTGCTGCCTCCACTTCTGACATCGTGCATCCGTAAACTCCGTCAGGTAGCAATCCATACCGATTGAACCCAGGGATTGGCATGCTCACCAACCTCCGGTTCCCCGTGCGCGCCCCCCTCTGATGCCCCAGGTGCTGGTGGGGCCATCGTTGCCACGATGGGAGGCGGCGGTGTAGTTGAGCATCAGCTGGAAGGTGCCTCCGGTTTATACCCAGCCCGGTCGCCAGGCGGAACCCTGCGACTGGAATCCGGTAAATCCCGGCCGGCAGTGCCAGCCGGGAGAGGCGATGGCGCCTCAGAGCACGTGCACCCTGGCCTGGGGCCCAAGCACCCGCTGCTGATTGGAGGCCAGGATCAGGGCCTCGGCCCTGGGCACGTAGTGCGGCTGGGCGCTGATGTGGCCCTCGCGATCGAGGAACAGCACCCGCAGCAGCTGGCCGGCGGCATCGAGCAAGTGCACCGAGATGATGCGGATCGGGCAGGCGCGGACCAGGGGAGTGGCGGCCATGGCTGGGCTGGCGAACGACACCGCCGTTGAGCCCCGGCGCCGCCAGCGCCGCGCAAGGGTCGCGCAGCGCAGCGGAGCGACTCGCGTCAGCCCTTGCGCGGTGCGCAAGCCGGGGCAGGCCGGGTGGCGTGATCGCCAGCCCCATGGCCAGCCCCCCATGACCGCCCCCTGCCTGACGCACCTCCTCTGGTGGATCGATGCAGTTCAGCCGGCCCAGCCGAGTTGCAGCGTGCTCGTCGTCCATGGCAGATCAAGCCACGTCTGGTGCCCTGCTCGCCTGGCGGGCCATGTCGTCGGTCCAGCCCTGGCAGCGGCTGGTGAGGTGCTCGCCGTGGGCGATCAGGCCCTGGTGTAGCTGGCAGGTGAGCAGGGGGATGCAGTTGACACCAGCTTGGTGCTGAAACCAGTGGCAGGTCATGCAGACCTTGCGGCTCCTGGCCTGCACCAGAACCTCCTGGTCCAGGAAGGGCCACTCTTCGGCTGGCAGATCGATTCGATCGACAGGCCCTACTGAGCGGGGACGATGAAGCGCCATCAGCGACTCCACGGAAGTACAAGCGTACTAGCAAGGAGCGCCGCTGGAATGGGCTCGCGCTTGCTCGGCATGGCCTGGGCGCGGCGCAAAGCGATACGGGGAACCAGTTTTTCGACTGGCACAAGCCTTTATTGAGAACGAATGAGAACCGTTGCGGCGCAGGGGCTCTCAATTTCGGGTCTGGCGGCAGGTTATGGCGGTTCTCGGGATGCCCTATCGCGACAACTCTCGGAGCCAACCCTCCAAGTGGGGCGATTCTACGGCTGACCACCAAATGTGGCAAGTCGTAAAGCCGCTTGACGCTACCGGTGGTGTCCGCCCCCAAAACCCGGTGTTAGACCTTGAAGTCCGCGGGGCCGGCCTTTCGGAACGAGAAAGGCCGGGGGGAGTTCGAGCCCTCTGCTTCTACCCATGCGGTCCCTTGTTCATGACTTTGCAGTCAGCCCATGGCCAGTGATTCCGGGCCTTCCACGCCGCCCGACCAGTCCACTTCCTTCCGCCCCTCGCTCTGCCAGAAGCGATCGAGTGAAACCGCCGTGCACCGAACCACACCCTCAAGGGTGCGGCTGTGGTGCAGCACCAGCCCCCTCGCTTGAAGAGGAGTCCAAGCGATGGCGATGCAACCAACCCGAGCTTTTCTCCACGAGGTGGTGACCAGCGCGACCAGTTCCGACGGGACGTTCTACGTCGTGGGCTACGTCTTTGATGCGGATCACGACAGGCACCTGGTCTTTGCGACCAGCGCCAACTTTGAGGATCCCAGGCTTCTGCCATTGATGAAGGGCCAGGAGATCAGCCTCACTTCTGGGAGCCCATGTCTGGAGGTGCTGCCGCTGAGTCAGCAGAGTGAGGAAGTCCGGTATCAAGTGGCTGAACAGCTCTCCGAGCTCTCGCTCGAGCCCCAGACCTGTGCAGCTGGCTGACCCTGGGATAGTCGGGCGATCCGATGGGGCCCCAGGCCGGTGGAGCCCCCAACTGCCGATGACTACTGCTGGACGAGAAACGCCTCAATCCAGTCGTGGTGGCACTTCTGGTTGATCCGATCGGCGATCGTCACCGCCTCTTCGGGCACTTGGAACCGCTTGCGGAAGGCCCGGGTGAGGCTTTCCAGCTGGGGCCGGGGGAGAGCCCGCAGGGTGCTGTGGAGGTGCTGGATCGTCTCGGCATCGAGGGCCACCTGGCCGGGGTCGGCCGGGGCTGATGGCGGTTGCGTCGGGGCCGGGGATGCTGCGACGGAAGAGGGATTCCCCGCCGCCGGCCGACTCAGAGGAGATCGCTGCCCGCCTGGCCGCTGGGCTCCATCACCCTGGCCCGCTGCGCTGCTGATCTGCCGCTGCGATTTGTCATAGAGGGCAAGGCCAAACGGGTTCCCGAAAGTCATCAATGCCCGCTTCATGGCATCGGTCTCGGCTTCCTTGAGGGCGGATTCATGGGCCTGGCCCAGGTCCACGTCGATGCCGTGGCCGGCGCCGCTGCCCTCGCGAACCAGGGGTGTCAGGCCACCGGCGGTGACGGTGACGCGCACACGAGCGGTGTAGGTGACGCCCCAGCCAGGCTTCTGGTCCCGGCCAATGGATCGCTCGGCCTGGGCCACGCAGCGGACGGCGATGGTCTGACGCTGCCAGCCGTCGAAACCAAAGATGCGGTTCGCTTCCGCGATCACCTGCCAACCCTCGAGATAGCTCACGCGGCTGCGGCCCTGCTCCCGCTGGCGGACGTTGGCCCGATCCAGGGGGGCGGAAAGAGCGGCGAGCTGCTCGGGGGAGAAGCCGGAAGGCGGAGCCTGGGGGGCCTCGGGTGCCGAGGCTGGTGCTTGCTCTGGTGCTGCAGCGTTCCCAGTGCGATCAGCGGAGCGGATCAGCTCCAGGGCCGATGGCGGCCTCTGGCTGGGTCGAGCAGCAGCGGGCCGGCTGGTGGTGCTGGCCCCGTTGGCGGAAGGAGCGGCGACGGTCATGGCGATGGAAGCAATGGTGTGAGGGGGAAGGAGAAGGAGCCCCGGCTGCCTGGCCGGGACCCATATGCGGGGGGCCTATGGCCCCTCAGCAGATGCGCCAGGAGCGGCGGGAGAGGAGCTGGGCGCCGGTGATCTGGCGGCCGGCCTTGAGGGCGTCCTTGATGGCGGCTTTGTCCGGCTTGCTGGTGGTGGTGACAGTGAGCCACTCGGAATCGAGGGCCTGCTCGTCGTCGATCACGACGGCAGCGGACTTGCGGCTGCTGATCTCGTGATTGGGGAAGGAGAAGCGGGTTGAGCTGGGCTGCAGCTGGGTGAGGACGAACACCAGCGACTCCTCGAGCGCATCGGCCCGCGAGGCATCGGAGCGGGCCAGATCGGTGAGGCGCTTGGCCTGCTGCTGGCGGTAGGCGGCCTGGCCGCGCAGATGCTCGATCACCCAGCAGGTGGCATCGGCTTTGGCGGCGAGGGCCTGCTTGTTGCCCTCCTCGGCGAGCAGGGCAGCCTCCAGTTCGGCGAGGGCTGAGGCGCGTTGATCAGGGTCATCAGTTTCCAGCTGCTCAGCCAGCTGGCCGATGGCGGTGGTGAGCTCCTGGGCCTCGATCCCCAGCTGCCAGAGCGAGCCTGATCGCTGCAGGGAGCAGGAAGGCCCGGCGGCCTGCGGGAGAGCCGGGGTGAGAGGAGCGATGGGGGCGGTGAGAACGGCCATGGGGTGGTGAATGCGGATGAGGGACGAGAAGAACGAGGCGGCGACCGCCGCTCAGGCGGCGAGGGGCTCCGGCGAGAAGGGCGGCGGCACTTCCATCACCACCACCGGCACCGGCGAACGGGAGGAGCAGCGACGGGCCTGCTGCACCAGAGAGGCCGTGCCTGCCCCACCGGGGAAGGCGATCACCAGCACCGAAGCGCTGAATGCCGGGGAGGTGTGGGCCTGGGCCTCGACCAGGGCCTGCTCCAGCAGAAGGCGATTGCGGATTGGCCCGGCAGCGCGGCCATGACGGCGCCAATCAGCGGCGAGGGCCTGGACCCGCCAGCCGAGCTGCTGGGCGGCACGGCCGATGGCACGATCCGCACCACGGGCACCGCCATGCAGCAACAGATGGACAGGCCGGCCGCCAGAGCGCTGGAGGAGAGCAGAGGCGATGCGCTCCTGGGGCCAGACGAGATCACGGCCACCAGCGGCAACGATGACGACCGAGCGATGGGCCAACGCCGGCGGCGGCAGGAGGCCAAGGGAAGGCAATGCAGCGGCCTGGGCCACTGCAGCAGAGAACAAGCTCATGGGCTACAGAGCAAACGAACGGGGCAAGTTGTCCGAGGATTTCGTTGCCGCAGGCGATGGGCTCGTGGCCTTTGGCGCAGCTCTTATTCTACCAGTACAAACGCACTAAGCAGCAGGCAGAGCGCTTGTGGGGCAATGGATCTGCGCAAAGCAACGCCATGCGCTGATGGATCGGAAATCTGATAAGCAGACCCGTCAGATTCAGCCCTGAATGCGCGGCCGGCCGCGCAGCCGCGCGAGGCAACCTGCGGCTTCACCCCAGCCCCATCGAGGCGGGCAAGTGCCCGGCCACCGCAGCCGCGGGAGGACAGACCTGCCCGCCACCCCCACACCGGCCCCGGAGCGGAGGGCGGCGGCGGCTGGCCGATGCACGCCACGGCGCAGCCGTGGCACGCTGAAGGACGGCCGTCGCCGACTGGAGTCCTGCGGCGGTTGCTCAGCCCCAGGGAACGTCCAGGAACTCCACCAGCAGCACGCCCCGGTGGGTGCCGTGAATCCTGACCAGGCCCGCTTTGGCGGCCTGCTCCATCCCGGCCTGTTCCTTGCGCACCTGCTCGGCGCTGGCCAGCACCCGCACCCAGCCGCCGGTCATGAAGTCCTCGCCGCCCGTCTCAAAGGCCTGGAGTCGTCGGTGGTGGTTGCTGTTGCGCTCGTAGTACAAGCCCCCGCCGGTGGGGTCGGTCCCCTCTGCCCAGACCTGATCAACCATGAGCTTTCCGATCGCCAGCGGATCCTGGGCTGCGGCATCGATCGCGTCGCCGTCGAGCACCAACGGGTTGCCTGGGTCGTCGCGGTTGTCAGAAACGATGAGCCGTGTGGCCACGAACTTTCAGATGTTGAAGCCTCACTCTCAATCCACTTTTTCATCAGGGCAAAACTGCACCCCCCCCTGCTGGGCCAATGAAGAGGGCTGGAGCCTCGTGCACAGATCAGGGGTGGAGCTGACGGGTTGGCGTGCAAGAGATTGCAAGAGATCGACCAGGACTGCTGGGGATCCAACCCAGGGTCCGCTGCGCAGGCGGGCGCTCGACCGCTGCGCAAGAGGGACTCACGCCGGCACGAGATGCCAGGCCTGGAGCGCCTTTCTCTTGCACTTTCTCTTGCAGCCAAGAAAAAAGGGTTCCCGGCATCGCCGAGAACCCTTGCTGTGACTAGTCGGGGCGACAGGATTCGAACCTGCGACCTAGTGCTCCCAAAGCACCCGCGCTACCAAGCTGCGCCACGCCCCGGTAGACAAATCCTAATTCACCGACCAGCAACCCGGCTGGTGGCCAAAATTGAGGCCAGGCCTGATGTCTGGTCTCCGGCCTCAAATTGCTGTGAGGCTGCGCGAACGTTCCTGATCGGTCGGAACCTAGTCATTTGGGGCGCGGTTAGTTCGCATCCTGTGCCCTCTATCACACATGGCGAAGCCTGGGAGCTGGGCCTGAGGTTGACGGATCGAACCACGACCGGCCTCTGGCTGGGCCGTGGTCATTGCTGGTGCGCAGGTCTCGCCGGCCATTCGACTGGGGGACGCCAGCAGGTGGCCTCGATCACGACCTGGGTCGGCTATATTTTGGCCTTAATCCTTGTAGGGCACGGTCGAAGCAGGGCTGCGGCTGCTGGCCGAGCCGGCTGGGCCATCAGCCCGATCGAGGTTCCGCCCCTGGGCAGCGGGCCTGGAGCAGCCGCTGCGATCGGCACCGACCTCTAGCGCCTGCAGGGCTGGGTGGAACTGCGCAAGTGCCTGGCGGAATGAGCAGAGCGCGCAGTGTTGTACCCGTTCCGCCATAGCAACAGCCTGGATGCCACCAGCTGGGGGTGAAGAACGCCGCAAGTGTGGCGCTGAGCATGGGGCACTCCTTGGAGGTGCACCTGCGCAACTGCTGCCGCTTCACCTGTGAACAGGGCCCTCATTGGGCTGTCAACGACAACAACGGAATGTTGCGATGGCTGCAGACGCTGGTCAGGCCGCCTCACGGCTCAGGGAACTTACCCCAGGGCTGATTCAAAGTGTGTCACAAGCGCGCTGGCCTGAGCTGCCAGCGTTGGGTTCGCTGAGCGGGCTTGCTCCTTCTCTGTGCGCGAAACCGGCTCTGCTGCAACCGATCTCGATCTGATCAGCTTCCTCAAGGCGATCCCCGACGTGCGGATGCGGCGTGGGATTCGTATCCCCGCCTGGTATCTGTTGCTCATCTTCCCATCACTCACCTGACGGCTCGAGGCCGCCTTTTCCCCATCGCTCACTACCGCAGCTCTTAACCACAGCAGCATGGGGTGGTTTGGAGCCTGCCCCTGCAGGCCGGCTCCGGGAGGCCACACTCCCATCCTCGATGTAGTTGCGTCAGTGCTCATAAAGAACATTTGACTCGTGGCACAAGTAGGCGAAGCCTTCTCGAAGAGGAGGAGTAGGCGTTCGGCGGACTGCGCCAGTTCAAACTGCGCGGCACCGAGAACGTCAGTGCTGTATTCGGCCTGCATGTGATCGCCTACAACCTGATCCGCCTGGGCAACTTGCTCAGGCCCACCATGGCGGCGGCATGAACCACAAGATGCCCAAAGCGTGCGCAAACGGCAGCAGCCGGGCTGCCAAAACAGTCAAAAGGGGGCGAAATCGGGCTGTCTGAGCGCTTGAACTGGACCCATCTGACCATATCACTGAGAAATCAGCTCGGAGATGGGAAAACACGACTGCTTAGACGGTTTTTCCGCAAACTCTTAGACAAGAATGAAAGACAGTGCCTACAAAGCCTTAAGGAACCTCTGATCAAGACGGCTTAGCTCTTAGAATCTAGTCTCATTCTCCTCAATGAGACGACAATGAGCAGATTTTGCCCGGTTTTCGCTCACAGCAGTCCCTGCAGCGACGTTCGGGCAATTTCTACCATGCGTTTTGCTTGATGTCTGGATGATTATCGATCTTTTGACACACTAAGCCCTTGTATCACGCTGGATCAGGTAGTCGTTCCCGTACCATCCAGAGATTGGCCAGGGCAAAGAGCAACTTCAGCTTGAGATCGTTCTTGCGGATACCTCGGTAGAAGACCTTCCGGAATCCGAACTGACATTTGATGATCCGAAAGGGATGCTCCACTTTGGCGCGGAAGTGGGCTTTCGCCGTCTCAATCAGATCCAGAAGCCTGCCCTCTGGTGTCTCTGGAAGCACTCTGCGTTGGCCGGGCTTCATGGCAATCCTGAGCTCTGCTTGGCAGTCTTGGAACTCGTTTCGTTTCTCGATGCCGATGTGGCCAGCATCGCCGTAGATGAGGCTCTCATCCCCATGGAGCCGCTCAGCTGCTGTATTCAGCTCATGCACGTTAGCCGCGGTGCTCACCACGGAGTGGACCAAGCCAGATGCGGCATCAACGCCGATGTGGCAACGCATCCCAAAAAACCACTGCTTGCCCTTGGCGACCGAATGCATTTCAGGATCCCTCTCCTTGCGCTTGTTCTTGGTGGAACTGGGGGCATTGATGATCGTGGCATCAAGGATCGTGCCTTCCCGCAGCATTACTCCCCTGTCGCTCAGCATCTGGTTCACACCCTCAAGGATCTGCTCCGCGATCCGGTGCTCTTCCAGCAGATGGCGGAAGTTGAGGATCGTGGTCTCATCAGGGATCCGGCCATCCATCGTTTCGATTCCGGCGAAGCGGCGGAAGCAGGGCGTATCGATCAGCATCTCCTCCATCAGGGGGTCTGAAAGCGTGAACCATTGCTGTAGCAGGTGGATCCGCAGCATCACCTCCAAAGGAATCGACGGGCGACCTCCCTTGCTGGACGGCTTGTGATACACGGGCTTGATCAAGGCCAGAAACGCTTCCCAAGGAACCGTGATCTCCATCTCATCCAAGAAGCGCTGGCGACGCGTTCGCTTTTTGGCGTAGATCTGCTCGTAGTCCGAAAAGCCCAGCTGGAGGGGGTCGGCCATCCGTTCCAGTCTCAGTCTTGGATCTGGATTGATTTTAGCGGGTTTTTCAGGGGTTCCTTAACAAGGCGTAACGGCATGGTCCGACCGGCAAGAGCTCTGTCGTGGGACAACCCGGCGCTGATGACCCTTTCCGTGGCGGCGGATGCCATGCCGGGAGCCTCTCCACTGCGTCCTCGGGCCATCGCCGGAAGAGCCCCGGCTCCCAGAACCAGCTCCCGTTACGGGCTACCCCAGCGCCGCCGCCGGCTCACGGCCACGCTGCCGTCGAAGCCGGGAACCGGCACCTGGCACTTGCTGAGTTCCAGCGCCAGGGGGATCGGCCCGTAGCAGGCTTCCAGGGCATCGAGGATGCGCTCGCTGTAGTGCTCCAGGGTGAGGCAGCGGAGGGTGCGGGCCTGCTGCTGCAGCGCCGCGATGCCGCGGCCGTAGTCGAAGCCTTGGCTGAGGTCGTCGCTGCGAGCCACCGCACCCAGATCCGCCCCCAGGGAGAAGGCCAGCTCGAACCACTGGCCGTGCAGCCGTTCCTGCTCGTACACGCCCACGTGGGCCCAGAGGCGCAGGCCGCGCACATGGATCGCCTCGTTCACAGGGGCAGGGGGCGATGGCTGAACTTCCGCCGGCCTTCGGCGTAGTCAGCGGCGATGTGGCCCTCGCCGCGCAGGCGGTAGCGGTAGGTGACCAGCCCCTCGAGCCCCACCGGCCCCCGAGGCGGCAGGGTCTGGGTGCTGATGCCCACCTCGGCGCCGAAGCCGTAGCGGTTGCCGTCGGCGAAGCGAGTGGAGCAGTTGAGGAACACCCCGGCGCTGTCCACGGCCCGCAGGAAACGGTCGGCGGCGGCTGGATCGGCGGTGGCGATCGCGTCGGTGTGGCGGGAGCCGTGGCGGCGCACGTGCTCCAGGGCCGCTTCGAGATCCTCCACCACCTTGACGTTGAGGATCAGATCCGAATACTCCGTGTCCCAGGCGCCCGGCCCGGCCGCCTGCTCCACCCCCAGGGCGCAGGCGGCGGCATCGCCCCGCAGCTGCACCGCCGCCGCCGCGAAGGCCGGCAGCGCCGCCGTCAGAAACGCTGGTGCGATGGCCTGGTGCAGCAGCAGGGTCTCGATGGCGTTGCAGGCCGCCGGGTACTGGATCTTGCTGTCGAGGGCGATGCGCAGCGCCAGGGCCGGATCGGCGGCCCGATCCACATACAAATGGCAGATGCCGTCGGCGTGGCCGAGCACGGGGATGCGGGTGTTGTCCTGGATGAAACGCACCAGGGCGTTGGAGCCCCGGGGAATGATCAGATCCACCAGGCCATCGAGCCGCAGCAGCCCCAGGCTCTCTTCGCGGCTGGTGAGCAGCTCCAGGCTGCCAGGGGCCACGGCGCTGGCGGCCAGGCCCCGCTGCAGGGCCGCCACGATCGCCTGGCAGCTGCGGCTGGCTTCCCGGCCCCCCTTGAGCAGGGCGCCATTGCCGGAGCGGATCGCCAGCGAGGCGATCTGCATCACCGCATCGGGCCGGGCCTCGAAGATCACCCCCAGCACTCCCAGGGGCACACTCAGGCGCTCCAGCACCAGCCCCTGATCCAGCTCCGTGTGCAGCTGGCGCCGGCCCACCGGATCCTCCAGGGCCGCCACCTGTCGTACGCCGGCGATGGCGCCCGCCAGCTTGGCGCCATCCAGCTTGAGGCGGGCCACCAGGGCTGGCGCCAGCCCCTCGGCAGCCGCGGCCGCCAGGTCGGCGCGGTTGGCCTCCAGGATCTCGACGCTGGCCGCCTCCAGGGCGTCGGCCATCGCCTCGACGGCGGCGCGGCGTTCGGCATCGCCGCACTGGCCCAGGGCCATGGCGGCCCGGCGCACCGCCGCGGCCCGCTGCAACAGCTGGGGGTCGGGCTCCGGCACGACGCTGGCGGGCGGGGTGATGGTCTGACTCATGGTTTTTATTCTCCCAAGCGATCCAGCGCCAGCCGCACCGCCCCCAGCCGGCCGGCGCCATTGCCCAGGGCGCAGCGGCGGATCACCAGACCCTCCCGGCTCACCTCCAGCACCCGCTGCTCCACCTGCCGCCAGACCGCCGGCAAGAAATGGTGGCTGGCGCCGCTGAGGCCGCCGCCGATCAGCACCAGCTCCGGGGTGAGCACGTAGAGCAGCGAACTCAGCCCCACCCCGAGCAGGCGTCCATAGGCCTGCCACACAGCCAGGGCCTCGGTGTCGCCGGCATCGGCACGGCGGCAGAGTTCGAGCGGGTCGAGCGGGCTGAGGCGGGCCAGGCCGCCGAGGCTGCAGAACTGCTCCAGGGAGCCCCGGTTGCCGCTGCGGCAGTCGGGGCCATCGGGATCCACACCGATCAGGCCCGGTTCGGCCGCCGCGCCGCCGTGGCCGGTGAACAGCTGGCCGCCGAGCAGCACCGCCCCACCCACACCGGTGCCGAGGGTGAGCAGCAGCACGTTGTCGACACCCCGGGCCGCCCCCTGCCAGGCCTCACCGAGCAGGGCACAGTTGGCGTCGTTGCCCAGGATCACCCGCCGCCCCAGCGCGGCTTCAAGCCAGGCGGCCAGGGGCACATCCCGCCAGAGCGGCAGGTTGATTGAAATCCGCGCCACCCGGCCCGCCGCATCGCAGGGCCCCGGCAGACCGAGGCCCACCCGGCCGGCGAGTCGGTCAGGGTCGATGGCCGCGACGGCTTCGGTCAGGGCCACGCACACCGCCCCCGGCATCGCCGGCTGGGGGGTGGGCACCTCGGCCTCGGCAAGCAGGCTGCCCTGCTGATCGCAGCGGGCCAGCTTGATGGCCGTGCCCCCCAGATCGATGCCGATCAGCTGGGCCTCACCGGGAGGTCGGGCGGGAGACGACGCCATTGGCGCACCCTAATCAGCGGGGCGTCCATCGGCCTCAGAAGCGCAGGAACACCTGCAGCAACGACTGCCAGGCCCCTTCGGTGTCGACCGAGGTCTGCAGGTTGAAGGTGTCGGAGGCCTTGTAGGTGAGCGTCACCTGGGGGGGCACATCGGAGCGGTTCGGCGCCGCCAGCACCGACATGCTGAAGCGGTTGGTGATGTCGACGCCGACCTCGGCGCCCAGCACCAGCTGGGGCGGCACCCGCCGGCTGGTGCGTTCCCGGTCGCTGTCGATCGACTGGTTCACGTAGGTGGGGTAGAGGGCCAGGCTCACCCGCTGACCGAAGGCGTCGCTGAGCGAGGCCAGCAGCGGCGACAGCAGGGTCTGGCCCACCACCGTGGCCAGGGCCGCCCCGGCCCCGCCGCCGCTCAGACCGGCCAGGGAGTTGCCGCCGATCAGGGCCACGAGCCGCTCCTGCGGCAAGGGGGGGCTGCTGCGCAACGTGAGGGTCTCGGCGATGCGGTCGGCCGGACCGCTCACCGACACGACGACCAGGATGAGGTTGAGCTGGTTGAGGGCCGAGAGCCCAGCCTGGTTGGGGGCGTTCTGCACCGAGGGGCCCACCTCCCCCACCCCGGACGGGGAGAGCACGCTGAGGCTGTCGGAGATGCGGGTGCGCAGGGCGATGTCGAGGTAGGGCACCAGCCCCATGGAGGGGGTGAAGATCGCCACGTTGGGGGCATCGGGATCGAGGCTGAAGCTGGTGGTGAACAGGCTCAGCCGTCCCCCCAGCAACCGCACCACCCCGGAGGCCCGCAGGGAGGGATCCAGGCGGCCATTGATCCGCAGCCGGCCGGCCGTGGTGAAGTTGGCGATGTTGGGGATCACCACCCGCAGATCCGGACCCAGCCGCAGGGTCAGGTCCTCGAAGGCCAGGTAGGGGAAGCGGGGCACCGAGGCGCGCAGGGCCTCGGCGGTGGTCGACTCCACATCGGGACCGAGCAGCACCAGCGGCTGGTCGAAGTTCCACTTCGACTCCAGCAGCTCGGGCAGGGTGCGTGGCTGCACCGGCTGGTCGGACACCGGCGCGCTGGCCGCCAGCTCTCCGGGCTGGACGTTGATCGTGCCGCGGCTGATCGCCACGTCGCCGCCCATCACGGGAGCCATCAGGCTGCCGCTCAGGTGCAGCTGCCCATCCCCCACCGCCACCAGGCGCGGCACCGAGAAGGGCACCTGCTCCAGCTTCATCACCAGGGTCTTGTCCTGGGCGAGGGGACGGAACAGCCCCAGACGACCGTCGCCGCGGGCCACACCCTTCGACCCCACCCGGGCGCGGAACTCCTGCACCACCAGCTGCTCGAAGTCGAACAGGATCGTGGCTTCCACCTCGCGCACCTCCTGGCCGATGAAGCGGAAGCTGAGCTCCCGCAGGCGCAGGAAGCCGTTGGCGATCGGATCGTCGAGGCTGCCGCGCACCAGCAGCTGCAGGTCGGCGCCGCCCTCCTGCCACGCGAAGGCCCGCCCCCCCAGACGGGTGAGGAAGCGCAGACCATCGCCCCGGGTGGCGAGGCGCAGTTCGAGGCCCTGCTGGGACGCCACCAGCGGGATGGTGCCCGACAGGTCGACGCTGCGGGAGGCGCCCTCGGCCCGCAGGGCCAGATCCAGCCCGATCCCTTCGGCCTTCAGCTCCACCCGCCCCCGCTCCAGCGCCAGGGCCTCCTCACCGAGGCGGCCATCCACCAAGGCCAGGTCGAGGCTGAGCTCGGGGCGGGCGCCGCCCAGCCGGTAGCGGCCCTTGGCGTCGAGGCTGCCGCGCAGGTTGTCCGGCAGGGGGGTGAGCAGGGCCAGCAGGGAGAGGGGCAGGTCGGCGAGGCTGAAGCTGCCGCTGCCACCCGTGAGCGGGCCCTCCAGCCGAACCTCAAAGGGTTGGCCGGCGAGGGCCTGGGCCCGGTCGCCCTGGTTGTACCAGAGGTGGCCGGTCGCCTTGAGGTCGGCCCTGGTGCGGGCGAAGTCCGGGCCGCTGAGCAGCAGATCGGCATCGATCCGGGCCTGCAGGCGCTCGAGCCGTTCGGCCCGGCTGGCCCGGCTGGCCGCCTGCACCCTGGCGGCGACCCGCTGCTCCGCCTGGGCCAGGGCCAACAGCTGGTCGGTGACCGTGCCGGCCATGGTGTCGATCACCAGGCTGCCCAGGTCGCTGGCCCGGCCGCGCTGCGGTGCCGGCGCCCCACGCCAGATCGGCCAGGCGTCGTTGAGCTGGCGGAACAGCAGGGTGGAGAGCTGGCGGGCCTCGAAGCGGGCCCGGAACGGACCGTTCCAGCGCCCGGAGACCGTGGCGGCGATGCTGCCCTCGCCGAGGGGCTCGATCTGGCCGTTCACCCGGTACTGGCGGTCGTCGTAGGCCACATCGGCCTGGATGCGCCGTCCCCCCACCCCCAGGAACTGGGGCGAGAGCAGCTCCACCCGGCCGTCAAAACTGAGCGGCTGCAGCCCCAGCCGGCCACGGCCGCTGAGGCCCCCCTCCAGGGGGCGCAGGCGGCGGTTGGGTCCGGTGGCCACCGACAGGCCCCGCAACGGGAAGGCGCGCGCCACCCAGCGGTAGCCCGCCGGCCGGCCGTCGAGGCTCAGCAGGCCGCCGTCCCGTTCGATGGCGGCCCGCACCGGTTGCCAGCGCCGGTCGAGCAGGGCCGTGATCCGTCCCTGCGGCGTCGGCGCCACCGCCGTCAGATCCAGGGAACGGTCTTTGAGGCTGCCGCTCCAGGTTTCCCGCAGCTGCAGGGGACCCGCCCCGGGCTGCTCCAGGCGCAGCTGCAGGTCGGGACGCAGTTCCGCCAGGGGACCGGCGATGCTGCCCGCCCCATCCAGCTGCCCCTGCAAGGTGGTGCCGAGCAGCGGATTGAGGCGGGCCAGGGGGTAGTCCTGGACATCGACGCGGGCCAGCAACGGACCAGCCACCAGACCCTTGCCCGCCTGGAAGGACAGGGGCAACTGGGCGGTGGCCTTGAGGCGGTCGGCCTCGAAGCGTTCCAGCCGCAGCAAACTGTCGCGCCACACCAGCGCCGCCTGCCAGGGCCCCAGGAGCCGCTGGGACGCCTGGCCCGTCTCCAGCCGCAGGCGCGGTGCCACCAGTCGGCCATCGGCCCGCAGGCGGCCGGCGAGGGGCTGCCGCAGCCACTCCAGCAGCTGGGCGGCGGCAGGGACATCATCGGGATCCAGGTTCCAGCGGGCGTCCAGGGCCAGCGAACGGCCGACGCTGCCGCTGGCCCTGAGCGTGGAGCGACCCAGCCGGCCATCGAGCCGGGTGAGGCGCAGCAGTCCGTCGCCCCAGCGTCCCTTGAGATCGGCCTGCAGGGGTTGGCGCCCCAGCGGATGGCGCGGCGGCGGCTGGACGACGAGCTGGAGGTCCAGGCGGCGATCCGCCTCAGCCCTGGCGTTCAGGCGGCCGCCCCAGGTCCCGTAGCGCCAGGGGCTGGTGGGCAGCACCAGGGCCCTGTCGCGGCAGCTCAGGGGCAGCCGCTCCGCCGTCAGCGGCACCGAGCCGGTCTGCAGCTGCCAGCGCAGGTCCCGCAGCTCCAGGCCGCCGTCGCAGCGGGCCAGACCATCGTTGATTTTCAGGCCCAGGCGGCCGTCGGCCACACCGTCGAGGCTTCCCCCGGCCCGGTCGCCGGAGGGCAACAGCGACCGCAGCGGGGCCAGGGGAAAACGGCGGGCCGTCAGCCGGCCCAGCCACTGCTGCGTCTGCCACTGCCCCCCGCCGTCCACCAGCAGCGAGCCGCCGCCGGCCGGGGGGGCCAGCCGCAGGCCCAGGTCGATCTCGCGCCGGTGCAGGCGCACGGCCACCTGGCCCGAGAGGCTCAGATCGAGGGGCCGGGCCGTGGCTCCGGCGCCCCAGACCCGCACGGCGCCAGGCTGCAGCAGACCGATGCGCAGGTCGATCCGTGGTGGCTCGCGGCCGGGGGGAGCCACCCCCAGCACCCAGAACTGCCCCCTGGCGTTGCGGCGCAGGTCAGCGCGGGCCCCATTGAGGCCCAGATCCAGCACGGGCCCGCGCAGCCGCAGGCTGGCCCACGGGTCGAGGCGCAGTCGCACCGCCTCCGCTGTCGCGGTGGAGCTGTCCTGACGGCCGGGCAGGAAACGGCTGGGGCCGATCCAGAAGCCATCGGCTCTCAGGCCCCGGTAGGGACCCAGGGCCAGGGGACGGCCCATGGCCGTGCCGATCTGGCGCTCCAGGGTGGGTCTGAAGCGGCCATAGAGGCCAGCGACGATCCGGTCGAACCAGAAGACTCCGACACCGAGACTCGCCCCCGCCAAACCAACCGCAAGCAGCCCCTTCCACGCGCGCCGGCGGACCAAAGGAGACGGGTTGTCAGGCTTCCAACGCATCCACCGGGGTCGGTCGCCGTCCATGGCGGCCGCAATATAAGGGGCTTGTCACGCCTTCCCCAGCCCCATGGCCGCTGATCCGATCCTGCTCGTGGCCGGCACCTGGCTGGGTGCCGCCAGTGGCGTGCTGGCGGTGCTCACCATCGCCGGATTCGTTTCGCGCTGGGGGATCCGCTTCCGTCTGGTGGGGATCACCAGCTTCACGGCCCTGCTCTCGCTCTCCTGCCTGGCCTTTGCCATCAGCTACAACCCGCGGGTGAGCGTGCCGGGGGCGATCCAGGTGCCCGTCGTGTTCGACAACGGCACCGATCTGGTCATCGCCGCCGCACCCGCCGATCTGGAGAGCGCCGCGGCGGCCCCCACGGTGGAGCAGGTGGCGCGCAACCTGCGGGGCAGCGGCCGTGGTGGCAGCGCCGGCCAGGTCCGGGTGCGGCTGCGTCGCGTCGAAGCCGTCGAGCCAGGACTGGCACGGCCCGTGGTGCTGGCGGAAACCACCCGCGAGCAGGCGACCAGCAGCCTTGACGACGCGGTCTGACCCCCAGTGGCCCACCCCTTCCAGCCAGCGGCCCACATGCGGCGGGAGCAGCAGCGCCTGCGCCGGGATGGCATCGAGAGCTGGGACGCCCTGGCGGCGCTGGAGGACGGGCAACTGCGGCAGCTGGCGGCCTCCGGGGAGGCCAGCGAGGCCAAGCTGATCCGCCTGCGGGGCCAGGCCCGGCTGGTGAGCGCGGTGGGGCTGGCCCCGGAGGAGGCGGCCCTGTTGCTGCATGGAGGCATCGCCAGCCCCGCCGGCCTGGCCGATGCCGATCCCCAGCAGTTGCTGCTGCAGCTGGGCCGGCTGCAGCGCCGACTCACCGGGGCCGCCGTGGCGCCGGTGGATCTGCCCCTGGTGCTGCGCTGGATCCGCCAGGCCAAGCAGGCGTCCGGTCGCTCCCCGAACTGACCCACAGGCCCGCGCCACCCAGGCGGGGGTGACTGGAATGGAGAAAACGGATGGAGGCAGTGATGCCCCCGGAAACCCGCCTTTCCCCCCCTACGGCCACGAACCACTCCTTTCGCAGGCGCCTCACAGCCCTGCTCTGCGCCACCTGCCTCACCGCCGTGGCGGCGCCCATGGTGCGCGCCCAATCCGCCCTGCTGGAATCGGTGAAGCAGAACCCGGCCCTGGCCCAGAGCCTCTGCCAGCAGTTCCGCCAGCTGAACGCCCAGGGCGTCTCGGCCACCTCCAAGGCATCGATTTCCAGCCTGGCCAGCAGCCGCAGCCTGAGCCCCATGGATGCCGAAGTGCTGGCCACCTATGTGATCGGCCTGCACTGCTCCACCGTGTTCTGAGCCCCGTGGTCTGGGCCCGGGACGCCACCCTGCTGCTGGCGGATCGGACGCGGCTGGTGAGCCGTGTGTGGCACCCCGACGGGCAGGGCCCCTGGCCCGTCCTGGTGATGCGCCAGCCCTATGGCCGGGCGATCGCCTCCACGGTGACCTACGCCCATCCCAGCTGGTATGCCGGCCACGGGTTCCTGGTGGTGGTGCAGGACGTGCGCGGGCGGGGTGTGTCCGATGGCCGCTTTGATGGCTTCGCCCAGGAAGCCGCCGATGGCGCCGCCACGGTCCGCTGGGCCCGGACGCTGGAAGGAAGCAACGGCCGGGTGGGCAGCTACGGCTTCTCCTACCAGGGTCTGAGTCAGCTTCTCAACAGCGGGGGCGACGACGAGAGTGGCGGTGGCGACGCCCTGCCGGACTGTCTGGCCCCGGCCATGTGCGGCCTCGACGAACGTCTGCACTGGGCCAGCGAGGGGGGCGCCCACTGGTGGGCCCTGGGGCTGGGCTGGGCCCTGCAGCTGGCGGCGGAGGGTTGCCGGCGCCGCGGTGACGGGGCCGGCTGGCGGCAGATCCGCCGCAGCCTGGAGCTGGGCCAGTTCACTGACGAGGGGCTGGCCCTGCTGGAGCGCCACGACCCCAGCGGCATGGGCCTGCGCTGGCTGCGGCAGGATCCCTCCGGCCCAGAGGGCTGGACGGTCCACACCGTGGCGCCGGCGCTGCTGCGGCGCCCGATGCTGCTGATCGGCGGCTGGCACGACCCGCACCTGAACGGCGTTCTCGATCTCTGGGCCCGGGCCCACGTCGCCGGCGGCCGCCCCGGGCTCGTGATCGGCGCCTGGAGCCACCTCGACTGGAACGGCGGCCTCGACAGCGCGCTGCTGACCTTCTTCCAACGCCATCTGCAGGAGGCAACAGTTGCTGCCCCCAGCCCACCGGCACCCGAGGGCCCCATCCGCCTGCAGTGCAGCGCCACCGGCACCTGGCACAGCGCGGGCCACCCCAGCGAGCTGGAGGGGGGGGCCCTCAGCTGGTCGCTGCATTCGGACGGTCTGGCGGCGATCCGCTGCGATGAAGGCGAACTGCGGCCCAAAATGGACCCGGCGCCAGCGTCCCCGGCGGGTCACGGGCAGGTGGTGCTGGTGCACGACCCCTGGCGGCCGGTGCCTGGCCGGGGCGGCCATCTCGGCCTGGTGCCCGGACCGGTGCAGCGCGCCGACCTGGATCGTCGCGCCGATGTGGCCTGCTTCAGCAGCGCCGCTTTGGAGCACGATCTCTGGCTGCTCGGCACCTTTCGCCTGCAGCTTGGGGTGAGCGCCGACCAGCCCAGCTTCGATCTCTGCGCCGCCCTCTCCGAGGTGAGCCCGGACGGCCAATTTGTGCGCCAACTGAGCACCGGCGTGGCCCGCTTCGGCCCCGCGGAGGCCGCCGCCACGGGCCCCCGCAGCCTGGCCCTGCAGCCCCTGGCGACCCTGGTGGCCGCCGGTCAGCGGCTGCGGCTGTCCCTGGCGGCGGCGGCCTGGCCGCTGATCGCCGTCAATCCCGGTGACGGCAGCCTGCCGGCGGGTGGCAGCAGCGCTGAGCACCGGGTGATCAGCCTGACGCTGGAGCTCGACGGCAGCCGGCTGGGCCTGGAGCCCCTGATTCGGGCAAACTGAGCCGACTTGAACCCCGTCGCCCATGCCGCGCCCCCAACCGCGCCGAGCCCTGATCGGCCTGACGCTGCTCGTGAGCAGCCTGGCGGTGCTGGCGCCACGGGGGGCCTGGGCCCAGGCCGTGCCGATTCCCACCAGCACCGGCCAGCCGAGCGCCGCGCTGAGCGAAGCCAAGGCCCGCGCGGCCGCCGAAAGGATCCTGGCCACGATCCGCAACGGCGATGCCCAGGCGCGCTTCAACCAGTTCTCGCCGGCCCTGCAGCGCGTCAGCAGCCCCAGCATGGTGGCCGCCACGATGCAGACCCAGCCCAAGCTGCTGCGCTGGACCATCCGCAGCATCCAGCCCGGCTACGACTCGAGCACGGTGGAGGCCACCCTGGTCACCAGCGCCGGCCAGCGCGATCTGCTGATGGTGATCGACGCCGACGGCAAGATCGATGGGTATCACTTCGATGTCACCGACCAACCCGCCGAAAAGGTGGTTCGCGACTTCATCAGCGCCCTCTCGGCTGGTCACTTCATCTCCGCCAGCAGCTTCCTGTCCCCGGTGATGCAGGAGCAGATTTCCCAGGCCCAGTTGCAGCAGAAATGGTTCAACCTGCAGCGCATCACCGGTAACTTCGTGCGGGTGAAGCGCATCCATCGAGCCGAGAGCACCCCGGACATGCGCCTGGTGATCGTCAACACCGAGTTCAACCGCCTCACCGACAACCTGTTCGTCACGCTGGACGCCGAGAACCGGATCATCGGCGTGGATTTCCCCACCGATCCCGCCCCTCCCTCGCCGCCGCGCTGAGGGACGCACGCCCACCGACGTAAGCTCCCGGCGCATGTCCGCCCCATCTTCCATGGCCCTTTCCAGCCTCGAATGGATGGTCGATGATGCCCATCGGCTGGCGGAATGTCGCCACGACCATCCCTTCTCCGTGCTCGGACCGCAGCCTCTGGATGGCGGTGGCTGGGTAGTGCGGGCCTGGATGCCCGACGCCCAGTCGGTGGAGCTGCTGGTCGGGGGCGAGCGGCTGGCGATGGCCAACCCCCACCACCCCTGGATCTTCGAAACCCGCTTGGAGGCCGATCCCGGCTGCGGTTATCGCCTGCAGGTGCAACGGGGCGGCATCGAGCACGCGCAACACGACCCCTGGGCCTTCCGCCACGAGTGGATGGGGGATCTCGACCGTCACCTGTTCGCCGAGGGCAACCACCATCACGTCTGGCAGCGCATGGGGGCCCATGTCGTCGAACGGGACGGCATCGCCGGAGTTCAGTTCTGTCTGTGGGCGCCGAATGCCCGCAGCGTGGCCCTGCTGGGCCATTTCAACGGCTGGGATGGCCGCCATCACCCCATGCAGCAGCGACTCGGGGGCGCCTGGGAACTGTTCATCCCTGGGCTGGATGTCGGCGAAACCTACAAATACGAGGTGAGGGCCCAGAACGGCCACTGCTATCAGAAGGCCGACCCCTACGGCTTCCGCCATGAGATCCGGCCGAACACCGGCTCGATCGTGGCCAAGCTGGACACCTACCAGTGGAACGACAGCGCCTGGATCGCGGAGCGGGATGGCCGCGATCCGCTGCCCCAGCCGATCGCGGTGTACGAGATGCACCTGGGCAGCTGGATGCATGCCGCCGCCGACCAGCCCTTCATCGAAGCCGACGGCAGCGCCCGGCCGCCCGTGCCCGCCGCCGACATGAAACCGGGGGCCAGGCTGATGACCTACCCGGAGCTGGCCGACAAGGTGATCCCCTATGTGAAGGAGCGGGGCTTCACCCACATCGAGCTGATGCCGATCTCGGAGCATCCCTTCGATGGCTCCTGGGGCTATCAGGTCACGGGCTGGTACGCCCCCACCAGCCGCTTCGGCAGCCCGGACGAGTTCCGCGCCTTCGTCGACCGCTGCCACGCCGAGGGCCTCGGTGTGATCCTCGACTGGGTGCCCGGCCACTTCCCCAAGGACAGCCACGGCCTGGCCTTCTTCGATGGCGCCCACCTCTACGAGCATGCCGACCCCCGCATCGGCGAGCACAAGGAGTGGGGCACGCTGATCTTCAATTACAGCCGCAACGAGGTGCGCAACTTCCTCGTCGCCAACCTCATCTACTGGTTTGAACAGTTTCACATCGATGGCATCCGGGTGGATGCGGTGGCCTCGATGCTTTACCGCGACTACCTGCGTCCGGATGGGGAATGGCTGCCCAATGAACAGGGCGGGCGTGAAAATCTCGAAGCGGTGCGCTTCCTGCAGCAGGCCAACCATGTGCTGTTCCAGCACTTCCCCGGCGCCCTTTCGATCGCCGAGGAATCCACCACCTGGCCGATGGTGACCCAGCCCACCGACATGGGCGGCCTGGGGTTCAACCTCAAGTGGAACATGGGCTGGATGCACGACATGCTCGATTACTTCGAGCTGGATCCCTGGTTCCGCCAGTTCCACCAGAACCACGTCACCTTCTCAATCTGGTATGCCTTCACCGAGAACTTCATGCTGGCTCTGAGCCACGATGAAGTGGTGCACGGTAAGAGCAGCCTGCTGCACAAGATGCCAGGGGACGACTGGCAGAAGTTCGCCAATGTGCGCGCCCTGCTCGCCTACATGTGGACCCACCCGGGCAAGAAGACGATCTTCATGGGCATGGAGTTCGGCCAGCGGGCCGAATGGAACGTCTGGGGTGATCTGCAGTGGGAACTGCTGCATTACGACGCCCACAAGGGACTGCTCAACCTGGTGGACGACCTCAACGTCTTCTACAAGTCGGAGGCGGCGCTGTGGGGCGATGACTTCGACCAGTACGGCTTCCAGTGGATCGACTGCAACGACAACCGCCATTCGGTGATCAGCTTCATGCGCCGCGACAGCGGCAGCGGGCGCTGGGTGTTGGTGGTGGCCAACTTCACCCCCCAGAGCCATTCCCACTACCGGGTGGGTGTGCCTCTGGAGGGCTTCTATGCGGAGGTGTTCAACACCGACAGCAGCCGCTACGGCGGCAGCAACCTCGGCAACCTGGGCGGCCGCTTCACCGATGCCTGGGCCATCCACGACTACGAGAACTCCCTGGAGCTCTGCCTGCCTCCTTTGAGCGTGGTGGTGTTCCGGCTGGACGAATCCCGCAGCCTTGCCAGGCCCCAGCCCGGCGAGTCCTGAGACCTGGATCCCGCCACCGCCGAGGCTTCTACGGCCATCTGCTGATCACCACCTTGCTGGTGATCGCCGGTTTTCTATTCTCGGACCCCCTGGCGAGGCTGCCCTGGCTGGGGTATCTGTATCTCACCGCCGTACTGACCTTCCGCCAGCCACCGATCGAGAGCCTGGGCGATTCCCAGAGTGTTTGGCGGCTGCATCGCCCTGTGGGTCTGACCTGTATGGCGGCGCAGGCCCTCTGGCTGCTGCGTCCTGATCTGCTGCACCTGGTCGGTCCCGCCCTGCTGGTGCTCTACACCCTGTTCCTCGGCCTCTGCCTGCGGCGGCTGATCCACTGCCTTGCCGCCGAGGAGCGGGTGGACGGCGCTGTACTGGCCGGGGCCACCGCCGGCTATCTGCTCCTGGGTCTGGGCGGGGGCCTGCTGCTGGTGCTGCTGGAGAGCCTCCAGCCCGGCAGCTTTCGCGACAACATCAACGGCCTGACCCTGGTGTTGCCACAGGGAACCAAGGACATCGGCGGGGTCGATTGGGAGCAGACCGTTCAGCGACTCCATTACTTCTCCTTCGTCAGCCTTACCACCCTCGGGTATGGGGACCTCACACCGGTGAGACCCGCTGCCCGCCTGGCCGCCGTGGCCCTGGCGGTACTGGGCCTCCTGTACACCTCCGTGGTGCTTGGGGTCCTGATCAGCAGGTTCGGGCCCATCGACCCTCCCTCGAGGCGACAGCGATGACACCGTCGCGCCCAGCGGTTCAGCGTCCGTCAGCCATCGATGGCACGGCGGCGGCGGCGGCGGCGGCCACTCCGGCCGTCGGATCGACCAGCCCGGTCTCCAGCTCCAGCACGGAGCGGTCCAGGGCCTGGCGGGTGAGGCTGGTGAGCAGGGTGGCGCGGCTGGCCTGGAGGTCCCGCTGCACCAGCAGCACTTCGGTGAGCGGATCCACCAGGGCGCGGTAGCGCAGCTGGGCATCCCGCAGGGCCCGTTCGCCGGCCCGCACCGCCTCCTGGGCTGCCGCGATCGCCGCCGCGGAGCTGCGCAGGTCGCTCCAGGCCCGGCTCACGTCCTGGCGGATCCGCTGGCGGGCCAGGTCCGCATCGGCGGCCAGCAGGTCGGCCTGGCGCTCGGCGAGCCTTGCCGTCGCCACCGCCCTGCCGCCATCCCAGAGCGGCTGGCGCAGCAGCAGGGCCGCACCCCAGTTGCTGAAGCTGCCGCTGGCCGAACCGTTCTGGTTCAAGTCCGGCAAGGGCAGCTCCGACGCCCCCCGCAGCGTTCCGCCCTGCCGCAGCACCGGCACCGCCAGGCGGTTGCCGCTGTAGCCGACCCCAGCGACCAGGGCCAGGGAGGGCATCAGGGTGGCCCGCGCCGCCCGGGCCTCCTGGGCATGGGCCTGCTGCTGGCGGCGCAGGGCCTCCAGCAGCGGCCGTTGCCGCAGGGACGCCTCCACGGTGGCCGCCAGATCCAGGGGCCAGGGCGGTTGTTCGCGGATCGGATCGGCGGCGCGCAGGTTGCTGCCGCTGGCCAGACCCATCAGGGCGGCCAGACCCTCCCGGTCCGTCAGCAGCCGGGCCTGGGTCTGCTCCAGTCCCATCTGGTCGGCGGCGCGCAGGGCCCGGGCCCGCTCCAGATCGAGCCGGGCCGCCAGCCCCTTGTTCAGAAAACTGGCCACGGTGCGCTCCAGGGCCGTGGAGCCCTCCAGGGCCTGGGCCCACACCGGCACCAGGGCCTGGCTGAGCTGCAGTTGGCGGTAGCCGTTCACCAGCTCGAAGCGGGCCTGCCGCTCGCTTTCCTGCAGGGTGGCTTCGCCGCTGCGCTGCTGTTCGCGGCTGGCCCGCAGCAGGGCCAGGCGGCCGAGGGGCAGCAGGTCGGCATCGACCAGCAGCCCCACGTTGGCGAAGCTGTTGCGCAGCTCGGCGTAACCGTTCGGCTGCAACGAAAAGCTGAGGTCGCCGAGGGTGGGGAGGTTGGTGACCAGCCCCGCCGAAGTGTTCACACCGGTGTAGCTAGCGAGGCCCACCAGGCTCAGGCGCGGCAGCAGCAGGGCCTGGTTCAGCTGCACCAGTGCTCCGTCACGCTGCAGCTGACGGCGGGCCCGTTCCAGCCGCAGGGAGCTGGGCAGCGCCTGCTGCAGCACTTGCTCCAGGCTGAGGACCTGGGCCTTCGCCGGGGAAGCCAGCACCGCCATGGCCACCAGCGCGGCCAGGGGCCGGACCCTGCCGATCGCGCCTGCACTTCGGGACAGGCGAAAGGCCTTCAAAGCGGGAGCGCACGGTGGCGCCAAAAGTAGCTCAAGCGCGGCGCGCTCTTCCTCTACGCTTTGAGTCATTCAGGCCCGTTGCGGCCCTCTCCGGCCCGCCATGGCCCCTGCCACGCTCGGCCGGATCTACGCCATCCTGCCCACCCTGCTGGTGGCCGCCGCCACCGGCGTCTGGGCACTCACCCCAGCCATTCCGGTGATCGTGCGCGGCATGGGGGTGATGGCACCGCCCGATGCCCGCCGCGGCTTCTATGCCCGCGGCCCCGGCGAGGTCCAGGACCTCAAAGTGGCCGTGGGCGATCAGGTGCGGGCGGGCCAGCTGCTGCTTACCCTGAGTCAGGTGGGCCAGAGCGCTCCCGGGGCGGGGGCCGGGCCGGAGGGCAGCCCCCAGGCCACCACAGCCCGGCTGGTGGCCGTGGCCCAGCGCCAGGCGGTGCTGAAGGTGCAGAGCCTCGCCCTCGACGACCACCAGCGGGCCCTGCAGACCCGCCGCGAGCAGATCGAGGCCACCAACCGTCCGGTGCGAAGCCAGCTGAGTGCCCTGGAGAGCCTGCGCAAGGACGATGTGATCGCCCGCTACAGCCCGCTGTGGGTCGGCGCCCAGGACCTGTGGCTGCGCAACCGGGCTGAGATCTCGTCGGTGGAGGCCCTGCAGGCCGACCTGCGCGTCCGTCGGGCCGCGCTGCAGGCCGAGGCCGCCCTGCTGGCGGCCGAGAGGGCCTCACTGCTCAGCGCCGAGCTGGCCCAGGACGTGTTCAGCCCCGTGGCGGGCCAGGTGCTCGACCTGGCGGTGCTGGCCGGCCAGCCGGTGCTGCCTGGCCAGCGGCTGGGAAGTGTCGCCCTGGCCAATCTGCGCCCGGGCCGGGAGGCGGTGGTGCTGTTCACCGCCGCCGACGCCACGCGCCTGCGGGTGGGCGAGGAGGTGCAACTCAATCCCCAGCTGCTCAGCCGCGACAGCTTCGGCAGCGCCGAGCAGCGCTACGGCCTGGTGGCCGGCCGGCTGCTGAGCCTCTCCCGCGAAAGTGTCAGCGCCGAAGAGGTGGCGGCCCGGGTCGGCAGCCGGGAGGAAGCCCTGAACCTGATGGCCAGCGCCCGGGAGCGCTCCTATGGCGACGGCGGCGACCTCACGGCCCAGCTGCCGGGGCGCACGGGTGCCCCGCTGGTGCTGGCGGTGGTGGAACTGGAGGGCGCAGCCACCCCATCAGGACTGCGCTGGAGCCGCGGCCACGGTCCGGCCGGCCCCCTGCCCACCCGCACCCCCGCCGAGGTGGAGGCCGAGGTGGAGCGGCGCAGCCTGGTCAGCTACGTGGCGCCCTTCTGGCGCTGGCTGGCGGGGCTGCGCCCATGATCGATCGCCGCACCCTGCTGGCCCCCTGGCGCCAGCCCCTGCCCTGGCTCAGCCTGGCGCTGCTGCTTCTGTGCCTGCGCAGCGACCCGCCCAGGCTCTGGTTCTGGCTTGCGCTGCTGCTGATCAGCCTGGTGATGGGGTTGATCCAGGGCCTGGCCCGCCCCCGGTCTTGACCCCTTTGGCCAAGGAGACGGCGGCACCATGGCACCGGTCGCTGCGGCTGGTGCTCTGCATCGCCCTGGCCTCGGGCCTCACCTGGTCGATCTGCCGGAGCTTCGGCCTGGGGGGGGCGACGCCCTACGGCGTCGTGATCGCCGCCCTGATGGTGCGTCCCCGCTTCGACCGCTGGCCGGCGCCGGTGTTCCTGCTGCTTCCCCTGGTGGTGGCCGTCGGCCTGGGGCTGGGCACCGGCCTGCGGCCGCTGCTGCAGGCCCCCCAGGTGTGGCAGTTCGCGGTGGTCACCGCCTGCGCCCAGCTCCTGGGTCAGGCCCTGCCCGACCGGCTGCTGATGGTGCGCAACCTGCTGGCGGTGCTGGCGGTGCTGCCGCTGCTGAGTGTCGACGCCACCTGGTTGGTCGCCTGGAAGCAGCTGCTGGCGGTGACCATCGGCATGGCGGCGGCGACGGGGCTGCAGGCGGGGCTGCGGCTGCCCGGGGAGGGGCTGGACAGCGCACCGGAGCCGGAGCAAGACCTGCCCCCACGGGGGCTCGGCCAGCGCTTCGCCGATCCCTTCTTCTGGCGCAAGCTGGTGGTGTCGATGCTGGCCCTGAGCATCGGCCTCGGCGTCGGTGCCGTGACACCCAAGTACCTCTATTTCGGGGTGGTGCTGCTGCTCAACGACAGCCTGGGCGCCACCCTGGGACGGGTGCGCGATCGCATGGTGGGGGTCAGCCTGGGGGTGCTGATGCCCTGGCTGGTGTTCAACACCCTGGGGGTCGATCCGGTGACGGTGGCGATCGTGATGGGTGGCACCACGGCGCTGTTGCTGCTGCTTGGCCTGCTGCCCCACCTGCGCACCGCCCTGATCTCGAGCGGGGTCACCTTCGTGGGCTACGGCGTCCTCACCGACTGGTATGTGCCAAGCCGCTGGCTCGACTATCTGATGGGCTCCGCTCTGGCCCTGATCGTCTGCCTGCTTGTACGGCCTGTGTCGGCGTTACGCCGCTTCCGGGCCCTGGCCCGCAGCCAGCAGGAGCCCCCAGGGCCGACGGGCCTCAGCCCTGACCTGGCGGCCCTGCTGCCCAGCGCCCTGGAAGAAGCCCGGCTGCTGGGCCAGGAGCAGGACTTCCTCCGCCTGCTGCAGCAGCTCCAGCCCGACGATGGCCGGGCGGGGGCCCATGCCACGACAGGTGACAGGAGCGGCCAGGGCCCGGGGGTGCTGGTTTAGGTTTCGCGGTTGACCTTCTGGCCGGCTCGATGACTGAATCCGCCCCCCTGCTGCTGCGCGCCGCCCGAGGGGAGCAGGTGGAGCGGCCACCGGTCTGGATGATGCGCCAGGCGGGCCGCTACATGAAGGTCTACCGCGACCTGCGCGACCGCCACCCCGGCTTTCGCGAACGCTCGGAGAACCCCGATCTCTCCTACGAGATCTCGATGCAGCCGTTCGACGCCTTCCGTCCCGACGGCGTGATCCTGTTCTCCGACATCCTCACGCCCCTGCCGGGCCTCGGCATCGACTTCGACATCATCGAGAGCAAGGGGCCGATCATCGAGCCCGCCATCCGCAGCCAGGCCCAGGTGGACGCCCTGCGCCCCCTAAATCCGGCCGAAGCGCTGCCCTTCGTGGGCGAGGTGCTGAGCCGGCTGCGGGCCGACGTGGGTAACCAGGCGGCGGTGCTGGGCTTCGTGGGCGCCCCCTGGACCCTGGCCGCCTATGCGGTGGAGGGCAAGAGCTCCAAGACGTATTCGGTGATCAAGGCGATGGCCTTCCAGGAGCCCGCCCTGCTGCACCAGCTGCTGGGTCACCTGGCCGATTCGATCGCCACCTACGTTCGTTACCAGATCGACAGCGGCGCCCAGGTGGTGCAGCTGTTCGATTCCTGGGCCGGTCAGCTGAGCCCGATCGACTACGACGTCTTCGCCGCCCCGTACCAGAAGCGGGTGATCGACCAGGTGAAGGCCACCCACCCCGACACGCCCCTGATCCTCTACATCTCCGGCAGCGCCGGCGTGCTGGAGCGCATGGCCACCACCGGCGTCGACTTCATCTCGCTCGACTGGACCGTGGACATGGCCGATGGCTGCGCCCGCCTGCCCCAGCACCTGGGCGTGCAGGGCAACGTCGATCCCGGCCTGCTGTTCGGTACCCCCGAGGCGATCCGGGCGCGGATCCTCGACACGGTGCGCAAGGCCCGCGGCCGCCGTCACATCCTCAACCTGGGCCACGGCATCCTGCCCGGCACCCCGGAGGACAACGCCCGCGTCTTCTTCGAGACCGGCAAGGCCGTGACGGAGCTGCTGGGGGCCGCTGTTTGAGCCCCGCCACCTCCGGGCCGCAGCGGATCCTGATCACCGGGGCCAGCGGTTGCGTCGGCCAGTACATCGCCGAAAACCTGCTGGCCAACAGCGACGCCCAGCTGCTGCTGCTGCTGCGGGATCCCGCCAAGCTCAGCGCCGTGCCCGCCGACCACCCGCGCATCACCCTGCTGGTGGGTGATCTGCGCGAGCTGGGCCCCCACGCCGCGGCGATCGCCAGCGCCGACCGGATCATCCACACGGCCACCGCCTGGGGCGACCCGGAGCGGGCCCAGGCGGTGAACGTGGTGGCCGTGAAGGAACTGCTGCGGCTCACCGATCCGGAGCGGTTGCAGCAGGTGATCTACTTCTCCACCGCCAGCATCCTCGACCGGCAGTTGGAGCTGCTGCCCGAAGCGATGGCCTACGGCACCGAGTACATCCAGACCAAGGCCACCTGCCTGCAGGACCTGGAGCGCCATCCCCTGGCTCCCAGGATCGTGGCGGTGTTCCCGACGCTGGTGTTCGGCGGCTCGGTGGGCACGGCCGATCCCCACCCCACCAGCTACCTCACGGCCGGGCTGAAGGAGGCCTTCGGCTGGCTGTGGCTGGCCCGCTGGCTGCGCACGGATGCCAGCTTCCACTTCATCCATGCCGCCGACATCGCCACGGTCTGCGCCCACCTGGCCACCACCCCCCATGGCCCCAACCCGGAGCCGGGCCAGGGGCCGGTGCGGCGGCTGGTGCTGGGCCAGGCGCCGATCACGATCAATGGCGCCGTGGCCACCCTGTGCCGCTGGCGGCGGGTGTGGGTGCCGCCGCTGGGCATCGATCTGCGCGGCTGGCTGATTGAGGGGCTGATCAAGCTGCTGCGCATCGAGGTGAATGCCTGGGACCGCTTCTCGATCCAGCAGCGTCACTTCGTGCACCAGCCGGTGAGCCCACCCGAGCGCTTCGGTCTGGTGAGCCTGGCTCCCAGCCTCAACGCGGTGCTGGAGACGGCGAGCGTGCCGCACCGGGGCCGGCTCGGGCCAGGGCGCCAGCCCTGATCCGCCAAATTGTTGCGAATGTGCCGGAGGCTCCCACCGGGACGCGGCCGTTGCCTAATTTATGGCGGTTGCACGTGCTATTCGGCACCCTCCTTCGCACCTTCCCATGCGTCGTCTTCTTTCCCTGTTCGCTCTCTGCCTGGCGCTGGTGCTGGGTGCCGCTCCGAGCTTCGCCGCCGATGCAGCCCACGGCGGTCAGATCTTCTCCGCCAACTGCGCCGCCTGCCACATGGGTGGCGGCAACGTGGTGAACGCCGAGCGCACCCTCAAGGCTGATGCCCTGGCCTCCTACCTGGCCAACTACGACGCCGACCACGAGGCCGCCATCGCCTACCAGGTGACCAACGGCAAGAACGCCATGCCCGCCTTCGGCGGCAAGCTCAGCGAAGGCGACATCGCCGACGTGGCCGCCTACGTCGAGGACATGGCTTCCAAGGGCTGGGCCTGATCCCCGCCCCACGCACACTGGTTCCTATTGCTTCAAAGCCCCGGTCCAGCCGGGGCTTTTTTTGTGGCCACCGCCCTTGCCGCCCAGGCCTCAGAGCTCAGCCCGGCAGGCGGCCAGCACCGCCAGGTACAGGTCCTCGGGAACGTCTCTGATGTCGTACTCAGAGGGCAACATGCCGTGAACATGGCGATGCACGACCCGCCAGCAGTCGCGCTCCGGCTCAAAGACGCCACCGAGGGCCTGGGATTCGGCGGCCAGGGCGGCCACCAGGGCGTGGTCGTCGGCCTGGGGCTCGGCAGCAGAGGGCATCGGTGACGGGCGGGCTGGAGAGGCGAGGATGGGGCTCAAGCCGCGAACCCATCATGGCGATCCGCCCTTCTGCCGCGCTGCTGGCCGGCGTGATGCCGCTGGCCTTGCCACTGGCCGTGAACCTGGCGTCACCGCCTGCCCTGGCCCAGGCGGTGACGCCAAATCAACCCCTGGCGATCGAGGCCAGCCCGGGACTGTCGCCGCCGGCCTGCCGGTTGTTGGTGCCCAGGAGCGAGGCGGTGCTCCAGCCCCTGCGGATTCATCCGGCCCAGGTGGCCCAGAAAAACAGCATGGGTTGCCTGTCGGCGGCGGATGCCCTCTATGGCCCCGACGGTTGCCCTAGCCAGCTCTGCGGCCAGCAGCGGGGCTACCAGGTGCCCCTGCCGCCGCAGATCGGCAGGTAGATCGGGCGGTAGGCCTCCCCCCGGCGGTTCGGTCCTCCCACTCGGCCAATTCCGAAGCCATTCATACGGTTGCTTCATTGCCAGCCCCAGGGAGGGTCCAGCCATGCATCCCACCGCCGAACTGTTCACCGAAAAGGCCTGGGGCGCCGTGGTGGCCTCCCAGCAGCTGGCCCAGCAGAAGCGCCAGCAGCAGATGGACAGCGAGCACCTGTTCGCCGCCCTGCTCGCCCAGCAGGACCTGGCCAGCCGGATCCTTGAGAAGGCCGGTGTGGATCTGGGCGTGCTGAACCAGAAGCTGGAGGCGTTCATCGCTGCCCAGCCCAGCCTGGCCGCCGCCCCCGACAACGTCTACCTGGGCAAGGGGCTGAACGCGGTGCTGGATCGGGCCGATGGGCTCAAGAAGGAGTTTGACGACAGCTACATCGCCGTGGAGCACCTGGTGCTGGCGTTGGCCGGCGATGACCGCTGCGGCCGCCAGCTGCTCTCCCAGGCGGGCGCCGATGGGGCCAGGATCAAGGAGGCCGTTCTGGCCGTGCGAGGCAGCCAGCGTGTGACCGACCAGAACCCGGAGGGCACCTACGAGTCGCTCGAGAAATACGGCCGCGACCTCACCGCCGCCGCCCGCGACGGCAAGCTCGACCCGGTGATCGGCCGCGACGAGGAAATCCGCCGCACCGTGCAGATCCTGTCGCGGCGCACCAAGAACAACCCGGTGCTGATCGGTGAACCCGGCGTCGGCAAAACGGCGATCGTGGAGGGGCTGGCGCAGCGGATCGTCAACGGCGACGTGCCCACGGCCCTGCAGAACCGCCAGCTGATCGCCCTCGACATGGGCGCCCTGATCGCCGGCGCCAAGTACCGCGGCGAATTTGAGGAGCGCCTCAAGGCCGTGCTCAAGGAGGTCACCTCCAGCGAAGGGCAGATCGTGCTGTTCATCGACGAGATCCACACGGTGGTGGGGGCCGGCGCCAGCGGCGGCGCCATGGACGCCAGCAACCTGCTCAAGCCGATGTTGGCCCGCGGTGAGCTGCGCTGCATCGGCGCCACAACCCTCGATGAGCACCGCCAGCACATCGAGAAGGATCCGGCCCTGGAGCGGCGTTTCCAGCAGGTGTTCGTGGATCAGCCCACCGTGGAAGACACCATCTCGATCCTGCGCGGCCTCAAGGAGCGCTACGAGGTGCACCACGGCGTGCGCATCGCCGACAACGCCCTGGTGGCGGCGGCGGTGCTCAGCAGCCGCTACATCGCCGATCGCTTCCTGCCCGACAAGGCGATCGACCTGATGGACGAGTCGGCGGCGCGCCTGAAGATGGAGATCACCTCCAAGCCGGAGGAGATCGACGAGCTCGACCGCCGCATCCTGCAGCTGGAGATGGAGAAGCTCTCGCTGGGGCGGGAATCGGATCCGGCCAGCCGCGACCGGCTGGAGCGGCTGGAGAAGGAACTGGCCGACCTGGGCGAGCAGCAGAGCAGCCTCAATGCCCAGTGGCAGAAGGAGAAGGGCTCGATCGATGAACTCTCCGCCCTCAAGGAAGAGATCGAGCAGGTGCAGCTGCAGGTGGAGCAGGCCAAACGCCAGTACGACCTCAACAAGGCCGCCGAACTGGAGTACGGCACCCTGGCGGGGCTGAACAAGAAACTGGCCGCCCGCACCGCCGAGCTCAGCGCCCATGCCGGCGAGAAGAACCTGCTGCGCGAGGAGGTCACCGAGGACGACATCGCCGAGGTGATTGCCAAGTGGACCGGCATTCCGGTAAGCAAGCTGGTGCAGAGCGAGATGGAGAAACTGCTGCACCTCGAGGACGAGCTGCACACGCGGGTGATCGGCCAGGACCAGGCCGTGACGGCGGTGGCCGATGCCATCCAGCGCTCGCGGGCCGGCCTGTCGGACCCCAACCGCCCGATCGCCAGCTTTCTGTTCCTCGGCCCCACCGGCGTGGGCAAGACCGAGCTCTCCAAGGCCCTGGCCTCGCAGTTGTTCGACAGCGAGGAGTCGATGGTCCGCATCGACATGAGCGAGTACATGGAGAAGCACGCCGTCAGCCGGCTGATCGGAGCGCCTCCGGGGTATGTGGGCTACGAGGAAGGCGGCCAGTTGACCGAAGCGGTGCGGCGACGCCCCTACGCGGTGATCCTCTTCGACGAGGTGGAGAAGGCCCACCCCGATGTGTTCAACGTGATGCTGCAGATCCTCGATGACGGCCGCGTCACCGATGGCCAGGGCCGCACGGTGGATTTCACCAACACGGTGCTCATTCTCACCAGCAACATCGGCAGCGCCTCGATCCTCGATCTGGCCGGCGATCCATCCCGCTATGGCGAGATGGAGAAGCGGGTCAATGAAGCGCTGCGGGGCCACTTCCGGCCGGAATTCCTCAACCGTCTGGATGAATCGATCATCTTCCGCAGCCTGCGGGAAGACGAACTGCGCCAGATCGTGGCCCTGCAGGTGCAGCGGCTGACGCGGCGCCTCGAGGAGCGCAAGCTGGCCCTGCGGGTGAACAGCGAAGCCCTCGACTGGCTGGCCGCCGTCGGTTACGACCCGGTGTACGGCGCCCGGCCGCTGAAGCGGGCGATCCAGCGGGAACTGGAGACGCCGATCGCCAAGGCGATCCTGGCGGGCACCTTCCCCGCCGGCAGCACCATCGCGGTGGATGTGGCGCACACAGGCGAGAACCCGCGGCTGCGCTTCCGCCAGGCCGAACCGGCCGAGATCCAGGCGGTGGCGCCGGCGCTGGTGGGATGAGGGCGCGTTGATGGGCGCTGGGCCACCAGAGTGAGGGGGAGATGGCTGAAACGGCTGGTGGCCCGGCTACGCCTCTACTGGCTGGCTGCCCGGCTGTTTGATAGCTACCTGCTGCTGGCCCGGCCCCATAGCCACGGCGCTCTGGTGGCGATCTGGCACCAGGGGCGCCTGCTGCTGGTGCAGACGAGCTACCGCCGCGGCCTCGGGCTGCCGGGAGGGGGCCTGGAGCGGCGGGAAACGGCGCGGCAGGCGGCGGTGCGGGAGCTGGCCGAGGAGCTGGGGCTGCGGGTGTCGCCAGAGGAGCTTGTGGATCCCTGGCAGATCACCGAAACCTCAGCGCGGGGCAAGAACAGCGTGACAATCTTCACGCTGCGGGCCGCGCACGAGCCGACGATCCAGCTCGACGGCCTCGAGTTGATGGCGGGCTACTGGCTGACGACACAGGAGGCGCTGGGCCGGCCGCTGGTCAACCACGTGCGGGAGTATCTGATGGAGAGGGGCTGAAACAGTCCCGTTCGGACGTGCTCAGCAAGCCCAGACCTCGGCCAGCGCGATCCGAAGGCCGGTGAACAGCGGTGCGGCATCGAGCAGCTGGGGTCACCATCACCATCACCCACTGCCAGCCGCGTTTGCCATTGGCTGCTGCCGTGCCGCCGCCAGCGCTTCTGCCATCGGTTGCTGATGGCGCAACGGCTCGGGATCCTCTCCCTGCAGCAGGGTGCCGCAGCGACGGCAGGCATCCGGATGGTGCTCCACCACCTCATCCACCCGCTCGATCAGCAGCAGCTCCGGCCCCGATCCCGGCTGCCCCTGCTGAGCGCCGCGCTTGGGGCCACGGCCTCTGCGTCGTTCGGGTGGCTTAATGCCAGGCCCGTCACTGGAGGGCGCTTTGGAAGAGTTGCGCGAGCTGCGGCCGTTCCGCTCACGCAAGTTGACTGGCTCGGTGGCCAAGGCGGTCAGCTGTGATTGGAGGGCCTAATATCCAGCGGAGCCTTGTGGCCAGCGTGAGCCGCGATATCAGTTGGCCCTTGAACTGACGACCCCTTGGTCCTGAACCGCCAAGCCACGGCACGCCTGCTCCTGATGGCCGGAGTGGTGGCGCTGTTTTTTGTGGCCTGGCGGCACTTCAGAATCATCCCGATGCTGGTCCTGGGTCAGCCCCAGTCAGTTGGACTGCTGCAGCGTGACCAGGAAGCTCCCTTCTTTCGTAATCTGGCAGACAGCACAGATCTGCCATTGATCATCACCTACAGAACGGCTGATTCCTTTGGATTGAAGGATACCCACCAGCTTGAAGCCCTGCGCGATGGACGCATGGATATCGTGTCCCTCCGCTTCATGCAGAACAACGCCAAGGAACCCGCCTTGGAGGGCCTGGATCTGCCAGGCATGATTCCAGACTTCCAGCAGGCCCGACAGGTTGTTGAGGCCTATGGCCCCACGCTGGACCGCTATCTGCAGGACAGCTTCGGAGCCAAGCTGCTTGGACTCTGGAGCTTCGGTCCCCAGGTCATGGTCTGCCGAAGCCCTTTGGGTGGCCTGAAGGATCTGAAGGGACGCAAGGTGAGGATCGCCAGCCCCGGGCTGGCGCAGTTGATTGCCGCGATTGGCGGAATCCCAGCAATTCTTCCCTTTGAAGACACCAAGGAAGCCCTGGCCCTTGGTATGGTCGACTGTGCCGTGACCAGTGCCGCCTCCGCTAACTTCGCTGGCTGGACAGAGCACACCCACGACTATTTCCCCCTCGCCTTTCAATTTGGCTTCAACGGCTATGCCATCTCCCTGGCGAAGTGGAAGGCGCTACGGCCTGAGGAGCAGGACCGCCTGGCGCAGGCCTTCAGGGCTTTCAGTGTGAAGCTGTGGCGCTATTCCGAGGACCTGCAACGGGAGTCCGAACGTTGCATTCGGGCGGATCCTGTCGTCAGCTGCGACCCTCTGCCCTGCGCCATGTCCCGGTCAGCAGCCAGGACGTTCAGCTTCTGCAGCGGCTCTCCCGGGAGGTCGTCCTGCCCAGCTGGTCCGCCCGCTGTGAAGCGCTTCGCCCGGGCTGTCGTCAAACATGGAACCAGATTGTGGCTCCTGTGACGGGATTTGCCCGTCCGACCCAGCGCATCCGGTGATGCCCAGTCGCCTTGCCGATGGGAGCCCTGGTGAGCGACCGTCCATCACCCTGCCGCTTCAGAGTGCGGGCCTCCTTTGTGCGTTGATCTTCCTGATCAACTCCATCTTTGAAGTGCTGGTCATCAATCATCTGTATGGATCCCAGTATTTCCTCATTGCCCTGCTGCTGGCAGTCCTGTCTCTCTGGGCCTTCCTTGAGGTAGCGCTGATCGGTCGACGGGCCGTCATGCCACCTCTGCGGATTCTCAAGCTGCTGCTGGCTAGTCAGATCGTCTTGATCCTGATCCGTCATGGCGGAGACTTTTCTTCCCGTTCAGCGGCTTTGTCCAGTGCTGCGAATCCGGCTCTGTCTCCGCAATTCGGCCTGGCTATCGTGTCCTTGCCGATCTATCTGCTGCTGTTCCTGGCGATCAGTCGCTGCCTGATCGATGCTTTCTCCTATGCCGAGCGTCGCCGGGCAAAGCAATTGCTGCGCCAGATGACCATTCTCAAGCAGACCAAGGCAGAGCTTCAGCCCAGTGAATTGCGGTATCGCTTGATTGCCGACAATGTGGACGATGTGATCTGGACCCTGGATTCCCAGGGACGATTCACCTTCATCAGCCCATCCGTGAAGACTCTTCTTGGCTATGGGGCCGAGCAGTGGATCGGCAAGCCTCTCAAAAGTCTGCTGGATCCAGCTTCCGCCTTCTCCTTGGAGAGTGCCCTCAAGCAGTGGCTCAAGCAGCGGCAACCGGTCGACGCCGTGCTGCCGTCCCATCGGGCGGCACTCGAACATGTTCATCAGGATGGCTCCCTGCTCTGGACTGAGATCACCATGGCGACACTGCGCCAGGAGGATGGGCAGCTGATGGGTTTTGTTGTCGTCACAAGGGATATCCACATTCGTAAGCTCTACGAGCGCAATCTCAGCGAGGCACGCGATGCCGCCGAAGAAACCAACAGTGCTCTGATCTCAGCAAACGCGTTGCTACACGGTCGTGCTACGACTGACGGGCTCACAGGTCTCTTGAATCGCCGTCATTTCGAGGACATTCTGCGGGCGCAGATGAAGACGAGCGCTGAGTATAATGAGAGCCTATCTCTCATGGTGATTGATGTTGACAGCTTCAAGGATATCAATGACATATCTGGTCACACTCTGGGCGACAGAATTTTGGTTGATGTGTCCAACTTAATTGCGGCCAGTCTGCGTAAGTCCGATCGACTGGCTCGCTGGGGCGGGGATGAATTCATCATGATGATGCCCCGGGTCCAGGCTGATGAGGCTCTTCAGGTGGCGAACCGTCTGTGCGAGAGCGTCGCCTGTCACACGTTTCCTGGAGGACGGGTGGTCACGCTGAGCATCGGCGTGGCGGAACGTCGTCCCCACGAGAGCCTGGACCAGTGGTTTGATCGCGCCGATGCCGCGCTCTATGCCGTGAAAAAAGCAGGGCGCAATGCCGCCAGGCACAGCGCCTGATCCCAGCCTTGCCCAAGGGGCCGGGACGAATCGGCGCCCCTGGCTGGGGCTGCATGCTGACGCCATCGCTGCTCCGGCCCCATGGCCCCTTCGGTTCTGGATCCAGGTGCTGGTGAGGCTGACATTCTCCCAGGTGGTGCGGGCGCAGCTGTCACCGGCGATGCGCTCGGTGCGATGAACCATGGGGAACAGTTGGTGCTGTGCCTGGGCACCTTCTGGAGAGACTGCGGTGCCATCGCCCACCACATGGTCGCGGAACTGATACAGCCAGAACGACTGACTCCACCAGAAGGGTGTGTCCCCCAGATCCAGAGCCTCACGCGGCCACCAGTTCCTCCAGCCACGCCTGGAAACGGCCACGGTCCGCCTCGATCCCCGGGCCTGGGCCAAGGCGATCGCCTCATGCCGGCGCTGCTGCCAGATCCAGCGCTGGGAGGAGCTCAGCTCGATGGATTGAGCCTAATCACACCCTGCCGTTGGGGCGTGGGGCCTCAGGCGGCCAGCGCCGCCACCAGGTCAGGGTTGGCCTGCCAGCTGTAGGTCCCCTCCTGCACCGCCTCAATGCCCAGCTCGGCCCGCAGCTCCTCCAGGTTCTGCTCCATCCGCTCCTCCCAGATCACCGGAAACAGCGGCCGGGCCTCGGCGCCGATGTGCAGCCCCTTGCTGATCATGCCGAAGGCGTAACCGGCGGTGCGCGCCTGCTCGGCAGGGGTTTCATGCTCATCGAACGGCTTGTCGTTGCGGAACCAGTTGAGCAGCAGCGCCATCAGATCGGTGAAGGCCAGGCCCGGATGGGCGAACTGGGCCACGCTGATGCTGATGACACCGAGTTCGCCGAAATTGTCGAGGCTGAAGCCGCTCACGATGTGATGGATGTCGTGGGTGGCATAGACCCGATAGTTGATGAAATCGGCGTCGCTGTCCAGATTGGCGAAGAACTCGGGTTTGGGGAAGAAATTGATGTCGTAACCCATCGTCTCCAGCACCGTGGCGTAGGTGTGCCCCAGGGTTCCCTTCGGCAGGGCCTTGAGGGCCGTGGCGTCGTAGGGGCCGCTGAGCCGCCGCTGCTCAATCAGGGCCACCGCGGCCGGGTCCCGCAGCAGCAACGCCCGGCAGACCTGCATCGGCCGGGACTGGCGCAGCCGATGGGAGAGCTGGAAGACGTTGTTGGCCGACGCACCGGCTCCGGCGGCCAGATCGGCGAGTTCCAGAAACGCGTGGATGTTCTCCTCAGTGGCGATCCGATCGAGGTAGCGAAATCCCATGGCTGCGGCGCGGGGCGGAGGGTGCACCCAGGGAAACTAGACGTGACGCCAGCCTCAGCTCACCAACGCATCGATGCGGCGCGCCAGTTTCACGTCCAGGTCCGACAGGCCGCCGGTGTCGTGGGTGGTGAGGTTGATCGTCACCCGGTTCCAGACATTGCACCACTCCGGGTGGTGCTCCAACGCCTCGGCCGCCAGGGCCACCCGGGTCATGAAGCCGAAGGCGGCGGAAAAATCGGCGAAGCGCAGTTCGCGGTGCAATTTGCCCTCGCGCATGGTCCACTGCGGCAGTTCGGTGGGCAACGCAGCGATCTGGGCCGGAGTCAGGGGCTGGGCAGCCATGGCGGTAGGGGGCAAGGGATCAGGCTCATTCGCCGAGCAGATGCAGGCTGAAGCGGCGCCGGTGCGGCCGGGCCCGGTGCTCCCACACATACACCGCCTGCCACATTCCCAGCAGCAGCCGGCCCGATTGGAACGGCAACACCAGGCTGGTGCAGGTGAGCGCGGTGCGGATGTGGGCGGGCATGTCGTCGGGGCCTTCGTCGTCATGCACCCAGGCGCGCCGCTCGCCCTGGCCGCTGAGCGGCCGCACCCCCTCGGGGGGCACCAGAGCCCGCAGAAAAGCAGCGAGATCGAGCAGCACCCTGGGATCGGCGTTCTCGTTGATCGTCAGCGAACACGAGGTGTGCTGGCTGGCGATGGTGGCGCTGCCCAACTGCAGCCCGCTGGCGGCGATCAGCCCATTGACGGCGCCGGTGATGTCATCGAAACCCTCGCCCTTGGTGGTGAGCTCCAGATGGCGGAGAGTCTGGCGCAACATCAGGGCCTCCTGGCGATGGTCAGCCGGCGGCGGCCACCCGCAGGGCCGATCGCTGCTCCTCGATCGTGGTCAGGTGGCAGGCCTGGGGATCCCAGAGGATGTAGCTGAAGCAGCCGGGAATATCGGCCAGCGACAGCCGCCTCACGCCGCTCAGTAGATGGGCATTGCGCCCATGGCAGGCCCGCAGCCGGTAGTTGGGGATCTTCGAGGAGAGGTGGTGGATGGCGTGACAGCCGATGTCGGCCGAGAACCAGTTGAAGATCGGCGGCAGCTCCAGATCGCTGGTACCTTCCAGCACGCCGGTCATCTCGCTCCAGCCGGCGGTGGCATGGGCGTAGGAGCCCGGGAAGTTGTGCTGCACAAAGAAGATGCAGATGAAGATCGCCGCCGCACAGGCCATCACCGGGGTGTAGATCGACCAGAACACACCGGCACCGAGCCAGTGGGCCATCAGCCACCAGGAGCCGATCACGGCGATGTTGTTGGCCACGAGGTGGCGGAATTCCCCGTTGGTGTACCAGTGCTTGGAGCGGTAACTGGCCAGGATCTCGCCGAGGCCCATCGGCTCCGGGCTGCGCAGGCAGGCCATCAGGTGGGGGAAGAAGCCCGCCAGCCCCAGCACCAGGGCCACCCGGGGCTTGATCACCAGGTAGAAAAAGCCACCAGGGAACAGCATCGCCGGGTGGCGCAGCACGCCATAAAACCGTTGCTGGCCGGGGCTGAGCGCCGCAAAGGCGCTGGTGGTCACCAGGGCCGACGGTCCCTGGTACTTCTCCCAGTCGCCGTTGTGGCGGTGGTGGTAGGCATGGCCCCGCGACCAGGGGTATTGGGGAATGGCACTGAGCACCCCGAGCAGGAAGCCGAACACCTGGTTGGCCCGCCGGCTGCGGAACAAGGAGTCGTGGCCGCAGTCGTGCATCAGCGAGAAGATGCGCGCCAGCAGCAGCACCATCACCACCATCGTGGGGATCAGCAGCAGCGGAGCGTGCTTGAGGCTCCAGTCGGCGAGCCACCAGAGGGCCGCGTAGGGGATCACGGTGTTGGCGATCTGCCAGCCGCCGCGCAGATTCGAGCTGTCCATGAACGGCTTCAGCTCGAAATCGCCGCGCTTGGGCTGACGAACCTCGGCGCGATCGGACAGGGTGGCTGGCGAGATTCCCTGCGGCAATGCAAACCTTTGATGGTCGGTCGATCCTAGGCAGGGATCCAGCGCGGCGATAGCCGTGCTGGCGAAGGAAATCTGAATAGGATCGGCAGCGGAAATGCGGCGCCCAAGGTGAGCGACCTGATCGTCGTGGGCAGTGGTCTCGGCGGCCTCTGTGCCGGTGCCATCGCCGCCCGCCATGGCCTCGATGTGGTGGTGCTCGAAGCCCACACCACCCCGGGCGGCGCTGCCCATGGCTTTCGCCGCGGCCCCTTTCAGTTCGAATCCGGCCCGTCGCTGTGGAGTGGCCTGGGCCGCTGGCCCAGCACCAACCCCCTGGCCCAGGTGCTGCGGGCGGTGGGGGAAACCCTGCCCGTGGCCTCCTACCGCGACTGGGGCCTGCTGCTGCCCGAGGGATCGCTGCGGGTCGGGGTGGGGCAGGGGCCCTTCCTGGCCCTGCTGCGCGAGCTGCGCGGCCTGGCGGTGGCCGAGGAATGGGACCGGTTCCTGACGGCCCTCCAACCCAGCTGTGAGGCGGCCCGTTCCCTGCCCCTGCTGGCCCTGCGCCCCGGGGCGGGGCTGGCCACCACCCTCGGCGGCGGCAACGCCCTGCGCCTGCTCGGCCAGGCGGGGCGGCTGGCCAGCCTCGGGGGCGCCTTCGGGCCGATCGCCCGCCGCCACCTCAGCGATCCCTTCCTGCTGCATTGGGTCGAGCTGCTCTGCTTCCTGATCTCGGGCCTGCCGATGGACCAGACCAGCGCCGCCGCCATGGCGACCCTGTTCGGCGAATGGTTCGAGCCCGATGCCTGCCTCGACTACCCCATCGGCGGCAGCGGGGCCGTGGCCGCCGCGCTGGTGCGCGGGATGGAGCGCCACGGCGGCCGGCTGCGCACCGAAGCGCCGGTGGCAGAAATCCTGGTGGAGCGGGGGCGGGCCGTCGGAGTCCGGCTTGAGAATGGCGAACGCCTCGAGGCGCAGCGCGGTGTGATCGCCAACACCAGCCCCTGGGACCTGCTGTCCCTGCTTGCAGAGGACGCGGTGCCCTCCCGCTGGCGGCGGCGCCAGGCGGCCACCCCGGCCTGCGCCAGCTTCCTGCACTGGCACCTGGCCCTGCGCGGCGACGACCTCGATCACCTGCCGATCCACCACGTCTGGGTGGGCGACTGGCAACGGGGCATCGGCGCCGAGCGCAACATGGTGGTGCTGTCGATGCCCTCCCGGCTCGACCCGGCCTGCGTCCCACCGGGCCACCAGGTGTTGCACGGCTACACGCCGGCCAATGAGCCCTGGGAGCTGTGGCAGGGGCTGGAGCGGGGCAGCGCCGCCTACGAAGCCCTGAAAAGGGAACGCTGCGCCGTTTTCGGACAGGTGCTCTCCCAGGTGCTGCCCGACTGGCAGGAGCGGGTGGTGATCGAACTGCAGGGCACCCCCCTCACCCAGCGCCGCTACCTGCGCACGCACCAGGGCAGCTACGGCCCGGCCTGGCCGGCCAGCGGCGGCCCCTTCCCCGGCGGCACCACCCCGATCGAGGGGCTGGTGCTGTGCGGTGCCGGCGTGTTCCCGGGCATCGGCGTGCCGCCGGTGGCGGTGAGCGGCGCCATGGCGGCCCACCGCTTCGTGGCGGCGCGCCAGCAGCGGCAACTCTTGGAGGAGATCGGCCTGACGAACCTCTAGGGCTGCAGCGCTCAGAAGTGCCGCAGGGCCTTGTTGCCCAGCTGCACCTCGCGCAGCAGCAGCAGCACCGCCGTCATCAGCGAGCCCATCGCCAGCACGAACAGCAGGGCCACCAGGGGGGTCAGGTCGATCGTGGCCACGGTGCTCAGGAACAGCACCATCACCACCGTCGCCACCAACAGGAAGCTGGTGGTGGCACAGGCGAAGGCCGCCGAGGCCAGGGTCATGCGGCGGCGGTGCAGCAGCAGCTCCCACTCCAGCTCCCGCGACCGGGCCTTGCTGGCGGCCGGATCCCGTGCCTTGATCACCCGGGCCCGGTCGATGATGCGCGACAAGCGGGTGGTGATCACCCCCAGCAGGCCGCTGATACCCGCCAGCAGGAACACCGGCGTCACCGCCAGCCGGATCGTTTCGGCCAACCCCACGGAGTTCGGGTTGGCCACCAGCAGGATCAGCGGCAAGGATCCACAGCACGCGGCCAGCAACTTAGGCCGGTGGCCCCTGCCAGCCTGCCCAGGCATTCGCCAGTCCCCCGCCCGCCATGACCACGATCACCTGCCGCTACGAAGGCGCCCTGCGCTGCGCGGCGCAGCACGCCGCCTCCGGCTCGCGGCTGACCACCGATGCCCCCGTCGACAACCAGGGCAAGGGGGAGGCCTTCTCCCCCACCGACCTGGTGGGCACGGCCCTGGCCACCTGCCTTCTCACGGTGATGGGCATCGTCGCCGAACGCCAGGGAATTGCCCTGGAGGGCGCCACGGTGCGGCTGGAGAAGGGCATGAGCAGCAGCGGTGAGCGCCGCATCGCCCTGCTGGAGGCCTGGATCGACCTGCCGGCCGGCCTCGGGAGCGAGCAGCGCCAGCTGCTGATCCGTGCCGGCGAGAGCTGCCCGGTGAAGGTCAGCCTGGAAGGCTGCGTGCCGATGCGGCTGCACTGGACTCCGGCGGCGGCGGACTGAGGGTGACACCCACCTCCAGCTGCTCGAGCGGCGAGGTGGGGTCCACCGGCACCAGCAGCACCATGGTGCTGGCGGCGGGCCGGGTGCCGGGCTGCTCCTGGAGGATCTCCAGCGCCACCATCGTCTTGCGCCACTGCAGGATCTTGCCCTCCAGCAGGGCCACGAAGTCGTCGCAGGTCCAGCGGGCCCCTTCGCCGCGGCAGGGGTAGCGCTCCAGCACATCGAGGATCTCCATTTCCCGCAGCGGCGCCGCTGCGGCCGGATCCCACACCAGCAGATAGTTGCCGTCGAGGGCGTTGGCCTCCAGCAGGCTCGCCTCACTGGCCAGCAGGGTGTCGAGGGCCATCTCGTCGTCGTCCCGCTCGATGGCGGTGAGCAGGGCCTCCAGCACCAGCTGGGTGTCGTCGTCGAGCTGGTCGCAATGGACCGTGAGCAGGCCCGTCACCGCCAGTTCGATCTCCCCGAGCGGCAGCACCATCGTCAGGGCCCGCAGGATGGCGCTGAGCACGTCGCCGGCTTCGCCATTGCTGGGCTCGTCGTCCAGCACCAGATCGGGGTCGGCCATGAACCGTTCGATGGCCGCGAGCACCAGGTCCTGCTCCGGAGAAGGGGGATGCATCGATCCAGCTGCAGACGTCACGTACGACCACCATGGCGCCGCCAGCGCTGGGCTGGTATCGGCGTTGTGCGATTCAGAGCGGGGGGTGGGGGTGGGTCGTGAACCCAAGGCGGCCAGAGGAAGGCTGATCTGCTCCGCCGTCCGCTCACCGATCTGCAAGGGAGGGGATTGAGGTGGGAGTTGAAGACGACGGCCTACTTCCTGGATGTGGTGTGCCAGAAACACCCTGGTATCGAGGAGGCCTGGATCCTGCGCGTGCTGGCCCAGCCACTGGAAGAGCGCCGTCAGGCGAATGGACGCCCTGCCCTGTGGGGCCTGGTGCCGGAAGCACAGAATCGTGCGCCCAGGGTCATGACTCTTGAAGACCGGGAGACTGTTCACAACGCCTTCATTGATCGGGGTTTCCTCAGAGCACAAAACCGTCTGCAACAACCACCCTCCGCTGCGCCCCCCGCGCCATGAAGATCCGCTAGTTCCCGGATACCGACACTCTCTACATCGAACTGGCCGATCGGGTGAGCAGCAGCTCTGAGGCTGTGCGCGACAACCTGATCTTGGATTTCGATGCCCAGGGAAACCCGATTGGGGTGACGTTGGAGCACGATTCCCAGATCAGCGACAGCAGCACAATCGAGACCCTGCCGCCGATCACCCCTGTTCTGCAGCCTGCTGATTTCGCCGCAACAGAGCCAACTTTGATGCAGATACAGCAGAGTCCTGCCACGGGTTGATCGCCCGCCTCCGGTGGAGACCGCTGTGGCTCCGCCCACGGATGGCCAGCTGCTGCTGCGGGCGGTGCTGCGAGCGTCCGACGAGCTGGAGCTGAGCCGCACGGCCCTGGCGCGGGTGCTGGGCCGCGACCGCTCCCTCTTTGGCCGAGGCAAGGGCATCGACCCCGCCAGCAAGAATTGAAGAACGGTGCATCACTTCCCCCGCGAGCTGTTCCTGTTCGAAGGGGAGCTGCCGCAGGGCTGGGATCCATCCGTCACCAGAGCAAGCGGCAGGGGAAGGTGCTCAAGGCGGGGTCGATGCTCACCAGTTGCAAACCCTCCAGCTCCGCCTGGGCCGCCAGCAGCCGATCGAACGGATCGCGATGGGCCTGGGGGTAAGCGCCAGCGCGAACACCGTGATGCAACTGCACGGCAAGGGGCTGGAAGCCCTGCTGCTGCACAAGGGAAGGTAGATCCAGAAGCAGTCCTTCGGCGCCAGGAAGTTGGCCCAGCCTGGCTTTGGTGGCGATCTCCCAGCCGGAGGCAGCGCTCACGAAGATGGCCGCCGCCGGATCGCCAATGGCCTTCTGGGCGATCCCGGAGAGCTTCTCCGGTTCCACCAACCACCAGAGCAGGGCATGGGTATCCAGCAGGAGGGACGCAGCCATCAACGGGGCAGCGCTGCATCGAGGGCGTCGAGCTCCTCGGGGGGCAGGGGGGCCAGGAGCACGTCCGTGGCAGGAAGCTGCAGTCGCCCACGCAGCACCCCGGGCTGGCGGCGAGGCTGATCCGGATCCAGCGGCACCAGCCGCGCCCAGGGCTTGCCGTCCTTCGCCACCAGGATGGTTTCACCGGCATGGGCGGCGTCGATCAGCCGCGAGAACTGGGTCTTGGCCTCATGAACGTTGACGGTGCGCATAGCGGACGCTGCCCATCGAGGGTTCGAACATGTATCGAGATTAGTCCGGATGTGGACCCAGGGCAGCATCCCCCTGGCGCCATGCTGGCTCCACCGGCTCGACCGATCCCATGCCCGCAGCGGCTCCAGCCCTCGACCAGCTCCAGCAGCACCTGCACACCACCCGCCTGCTGGGGTCGATCAGCAGCACCCTCTATTACGACCAGAACACGGTGATGCCCGCCGCCGGTGCCGCCTGGCGCGGTGAGCAGCTGGCCCTGCTGGCCGCCCAGCTGCACGAGCGCCAGAGCAGTGCGGCCTACGCCGACCTGGTGGCCGCCGCCGAAGCCGAGCTCGGCTCTGACGCGCCCCCGCAGCAGCGCCGCAACCTGCAGTTGCTGCGTCTGGAACTCGACCGCCAGTGCTGCCTCGATCCGGCGCTGGTCACCGCCCTGGCCCGGGCCCAGTCGCGGGGCAATGCGGTCTGGCAGCAGGCCAGGGCCGCCAACGACTTCTCCGCCTTCGCGCCGGCCCTGCGGCAGCTGATCGAGCTGCGCCGCGAGCAGGCCAGCCAGCTGGCGGCGGCCGAAGCCGTGGCCCGCAGCCCCTGGGAAATCCTGGCCCAGCCGTTCGAGCCCGACATCAGCAAGGCGCGGCTCCAGGAGCTGTTCGCGCCGCTGGCGGCCCAGCTGCCCGGCCTGCTGGAGCAGGTGGCAGCCGCCCCTGCCCCCAGCCAGGCCCAGGCCTTCGACCTGCCGGAAGCCCTGCAGGAGATCCTTTGCAGCGAGCTGCTCGACGGCTGGGGTTACGACGGCCGCCGCTGCCAGCGCTCCCGCTCCGCCCACCCTTTCTCCTGCACCGTGGGCCCCGAGGACTTCCGCATCACCACCCGCGTCGTACGCGGCCAGCCGCTGTCGGCCTTCCTGGCCACCGCCCATGAATGGGGCCACTCCCTCTATGAGCAGGGTCTGCCCCGCACGGACGACCATTTCTTCCCCTGGCCCCTGGGGGAAGCCACCTCGATGGGGGTGCACGAGTCCCAGTCGCTGTTCTGGGAGTGCCGGGTGGCCCGCAGCCGTGCCTTCGCCGAGCGCTGGCATCCGCGCTTCTGCCAGGGCCTGGGGTCCGATCCCTGGGGCGGCGCCCGCGGGTTCTGGCGATCCTTCAACCCGCTGCGGCCGGGCCTGATCCGGGTGGAAGCCGACGAACTCAGCTACAGCCTGCACATCGTGCTGCGCTTTGAGCTGGAGCTGGCGCTGCTGGAGCAGGACCTGCCGGTGGAGGAACTCCCCGAGCAGTGGAACCGGCGCTTCAAGGACCTGCTGGGCCTGGTGCCGCCCGGCGATGCCGAAGGCTGCCTGCAGGACATCCATTGGGCCGAGGGCCTGTTCGGCTATTTCCCCTCCTATGCCCTGGGCCATCTGATCAGCGCCCAGATCTCCGAGAGCCTGGAGCAGCAGATCGGCCCGATCGAAACTCTTGTCGCGGCAGGCCAGGAGTCGGCGCTGCAGGAGTGGCTCGCCCGGAGCCTCTGGCCCCTGGGCCGCTCGGTCAACGCCGAGCAGCTGGTCGAGCAGGTCACGGGCCGGCCGCTGAGCTCGGACGCTTTTCTGGCCTACCTGCGCAGCAAGGTGGACCAGCTGGGCGGGGAAACCTGAAGCGGCTCTGCCGGGGCCTGCTGCCTAAGATGCCGCCGCAGAAAAGACCCCACCATGGCGAACATCGACCACGCCCCCAGCCGCACCATGCTGAACCTGCTGCATGTGCTGCCGGCCTTCGCCGATGAGTCCGAGCTGCGGCTCAACGCCATCGTGGAGCTCAACTCCAACACGATCAACAAATACGAGCTGATCAACGAAACCGGCCACCTGAAGCTGGATCGGGTCGGCTACTCCTCCCTGGCCTATCCCTTTGCCTACGGCTGCATTCCCCGCACCTGGGACGAGGACGGTGATCCCCTCGACATCGAGATCGTCGGCGTCACCGAACCCCTGGTGCCCGGCAGCCTGGTGGAGGCCCGCATCATCGGCATCATGTGCTTCGACGATGGCGGCGAAGTGGACGACAAGGTGATTGCCGTGCTGGCCGACGACAAGCGCATGGATCACATCACCAGCTACACCCAGCTGGGGGAGCACTGGCTGAAGGAGACCCAGTACTACTGGGAGCACTACAAGGATCTCAAAAAGCCCGGCACCTGCAAGGTCAACGGCTTCCACGACACCGGCGAAGCGGTACGGATCATCAAGGAATGCGAAGATCGTTACATGACGGTCATTGACCCCTCTCTGGTCGACTGACAACCCCCGCCTCCGCCACCCGGCGTCCTCCCTGAGCCCACTGCATCCATGTCGCGTTCCCTCGTCCTTGCCCTGCTTCTGACGACCGGCGGGAGCGCCGCAATGGCCTCAGGAGCGCCGGCCACAGCCCCGGTCATCGCGCCGGCTGTTCAGGTGCCGGCCACGACACCGGCCACAGCCGCCGTCACCAGCACCAAGGAAATCGTGCTGGAACTGGGCAAGCGCACGATCAGCCTGCGCGACAACGGCAAGGTGCTGGGCAGCTGGCCGGTGGCCATCGGTGATGCCGCCAACCCCACCCCCAAGGGACGCTTCCTGGTGCAGACCAAGGTGGTCAATCCCCAGTACCAGAGCACCGCCAGCGGCAAGGTCAACGCGACCAAGGGTCCCAATGGCCCCCTGGGTGATCGCTGGATCGGCTTCAAGCGCAGCGGCCCCAACCAGTACGGCATCCATGGCACCCCGAGCGCCTGGGCCTGGACCGTCACCTCCCGCTCCGCCGTCACCAACGGCTGTGTCCGGATGCTCACCCCCCATGTGCGTGCCCTGTTTGACCAGGTGGAGGTGGGAACGCCGGTGGTGGTGAAACCCTGAACGCTGCAGGGTGATCCCGGGGAAACGGTCAGCGACCGAAAAGATTCTGGAGATTGACCTGGGAGGGTTTGATGTCTGGGTGCAAACACCTAATCTCAAAAAACCGATCCCGAGCGGCACCCTTCCAGGCCGTCCCCTTTCCATGTTCAACTCCGGCAACCCCCTCACCACCGACCAGCTGAACAGCACGTCGCTGAAATGGGGCAACGATGGCGAACTCTCCGAACTGGATCTGCAGCGCATTCTCGGGCTGCTTTCTCAGGTCGACCCCTTCGCCGAGGCCCTGATGGAGGGCCGCTCCGAAGCCGCCTGAAAACGGCGCGCCTGGGCCCTGGCCATGCCGTCACGGCTGGCCATGCCCCGCAACCGCTCCACGGCAAGCCCCCCGGCAGGCAAGCCGTGGGGCAGGTGATCCCCAGATCCTCCCTCCAGCTCGAAGACCGGCAGCTGCCGCAGACCATTGGGTCCCAGTTGATCTTCGAGCCGATCGAGCTTCACCCCCATCGGCAGCCATACCAGGTCCGTGCGCACGCAGTCCGCCAGGCACAGCGGCCCCTGACGGTGCACGTCGGAGGAGAGCCCTCTCTGCAGGTCGCCGATCGTCACCAGCCCCAGAACCAGTCCGTCCTGCTCCACAAGCAGTCCATGGCCATGGCTGTCGAGGAGCCTGGCCAGGGCGGCTGAAGCCGTCATCGCCGCCGGCAGCACCAGGGGTTCCTCCGGATCGAAGGCCTCCTCCACGCCGATCGCAGCCAGCTGGCCGCGGCGCCGCTCCTCAAGCGGATCAGGGCCCATCAGGCCGGGATCGTGGATGCCCTGCCAGCGCTCCACCAGGGCGGCGCTGAGGCCGGCCGCCGCCATCAGCGGCAGCACGATGCGGATGTCGCGGGTGAGCTCAAACAACAGCAGCAACGCCGTGAGCGGCGCCCTGGCACTGCCCGCCAGCACCGCCGCCATGCCGACCATGGCGTAGGCCGGAGGTTCGGCCACCGGCAGGTTGAGGCCGCCGCTGCCCAGGGCCTGGCCATAGCAGCTGCCCAGCACCGCGCCCAGGAACAGGGAAGGCGCGAAGCCTCCGCCCACAAAGCCGGTGGCGTTGCTCACGGTGGTGGCCACCAGCTTGACGCCGATCAGGGCCACCAGGGTGAGCAGGGGGATGCCGCCGTCCCGGCCCAGCAGCGCTTCGATCGTGTCGTAGCCGACGCCCAGCACCTGGGGAAACACCAGGGCCATGGCCCCAAGCGCCGCTCCCCCCAGAGCTGTGGGCATCCCTGGCGGCAGCCGCCGCACCACGGACTGCACCCGCTCGCCCCGGCCCGCCGCCAGCAGCCGGATCAGCAGCCACGACATCAGGCTGGCCAGCAGGCCCAGCCCCAGATACAGGGGCAGCTCCAGGGGCGAGCGCACCTCATAAGCAGGCAGGCGCAGGATCGGCGTATCACCAAGGCACAGCTGGGTGACCAGCGCTGAGGCCACCGCCGCCACCAGCACCGCCCGCAGGCTGGGCCGTCCAGGGATGGCGCTGTAACTGCCCTCGAAGGCGAAGAACACGCCGGCGATCGGCGCCTTGAAACCGGCCGCCAGGCCCGCCGCCACCCCGGCCCCCACCAGCGCCTTCTGGGCCTGGGGGGAGAGGCGGGCCTTGAGGGCCACCCATAGGCCGATGTTGCCGCCGCCCTCCACGCTCGGACCCTCCGGCCCGAGGGAGGCGCCACTGCCCAGGCTCAGGGAGGCCGCCACCAGCCGCAGCCAGGGCAGGCGCGGCTCGCCGCCCTGGCGGCCATCGGCGATCGCCATCAGGCTCGACAGTCCCGGGCCGATGCTGCCGGCCCCATGACGCAACAGGCCCACCGCCAGACCGCCCAGGGTCGGGACCACCACCACCGGCCAGAGAGCCAGCCAGTCGGGCGCGGTGGCCTGGCTGATGGGCGTGGGTTCGGGCGGTGGCAGCGGTGGCTTCGCCAGCAGGCCGATGCCATCGAGACCGAGCTGGAGCAGGGCCCGCAGGGGGGTGCCACTGTCGGGCGCCAGCGGTGGCAGGTCGATCGGCGGCAGGTCGGCGGGGGAAGCAGGGCTGGAACGCCCGATCACCAGCAGGCCCTCCACGAACGGGCCGAACAGAAAATTGTTGATGAAGCCCAGAAGTTCGTGGAACGCCACCACCGCCAGGCCGGTCAGGGTGCCGATCAGGGCCGCCCAGGCCAGCAGGTTCCATTGGAAAGGGAGGCCGCGATCGGCCTCCGGCCCTGGAGCCCGGTGACCGTTGGCCTCAGCTTCCGGGGCGGACGGTGGCAAAGATTTCCTCCAGGATCTCTCCGGCCCCCTGGGCCCGCAGGGTTCCCGCCAGCGCCAGGCCGATCGCCTCGGGGTCGCTGGCCGGACCACGACAGCTGTCGCGCAGCAGCCGCTGGCCGTCGATGCTGGCCACCATGCCGGTCAGCACCAGCTGGTCGTTCTCGAAGTGGGTGTTGACGCCGATGGGCACCTGACAACCCCCTTCCAGGCTGCGCAGGAAGGAGCGCTCGGCCAGGCAGCGACGGGCCGTCGGCAGGTGCTCCAGCACGCCGATGGTGTCGAGCACGGCCTGGTCACCGGCGCGGCACTCGATGCCCAGGGCCCCCTGGCCCACGGCATGCAGCGAAATCGACGGATCGATCAGCTCGTGGATGCGCTCACCCAGGCCCAGCCGGCTGAGACCGGCGGCCGCCAGGATCAGGCAGTCGTAGACGCCGGCGTCGAGCTTCTCCAGGCGGGTGATCACGTTGCCCCGCACGTCCTTGAACGTCAGGTGGGGGTGGTGGTGACGCAGCTGGGCCAGGCGGCGCAGGGAGCTGGTTCCCACCACGCTGCCCTCGGGCAGGGTGGCGAGGCTGAGCTCTTTGTGCCGTTCATGCACCACCAGGGCATCGGCGGGATCCTCCCGCTCGGTGATACAGCCCAGGATCAGCCCCTCCGGCAGGTTGGTGGGCAGGTCCTTGAGGCTGTGCACGGCGATGTCGGCCCGGTCGACCAGCATCTGGGCCTCCAGTTCCTTGGTGAACAGGCCCTTGTCGCCGATCTTGGCCAGGGCCACATCGAGAATCTTGTCCCCCTGGGTGGCCATCGCCTCGATCGCGATCGTCAGCTCGGGGTGGGCCCGGGTGAGTTCGTCCCGCACCCAGTGGGTCTGGACCATGGCCAGCTGGCTGCGGCGGGAGGCGATGCGCAGGGTGGAGCTGGCCATTGGACGCTTCGGGCGGCAGCGACGGCTGCCAGGCAACAGCCGATCAGCCTAGGGACCGGCCTGACCCTGCTTCCGGCCGGCGGACGGAACGTGATCAGCTGATGGGATCAGGCGAACAGATCCAGCGGCAGGGGACCCCAGGTGTCCTCGGCGGCCGGATCGGAGCCCTCCTGCCCGGTGATCAGAATCCCCTCGCCGAGGCCCTCCTCCCGGCGCACGTGGAACACCCCCGTGCGCTGGTTGCCCTTCAGGAACACCCCACCGGGCTCCCCCTCACCGGCGTCGCCTGGCTGCAGGGTCGGCCAGGCGAGGGTCGCCTCGAGCTCACGCAGGGCCGCCACCGCCGACGACGACGACGGCGCCATGATGCCGACCGTGAACCAGCCACAGGCCCCGAGCAGGGGGATCAGCTCCTCACGCAGCAGGCGGGCCTGATCCCCGTCGAGATGAGGGGCTGATCGGAGTCCCCTCAGAGCGGCCAGGCCGGAGGTGGGCAGGTCGGTCGTCAAGGGATCGCAGCGATGGAACCGTGCCACTCTGAAGGTCTGCGGCGACCGGCTCCCGCCAGAAGGCCAGACACACCGTCAGCCAGGCCAGCCCGAGGGCGGCCCCCGCCAGCAGATCCGTGGGCCAGTGGGCGCGCACGTAAAGGGTGCTGAGCCAGACCAGGCCCACCAGCAGACAGGCGGCGACCGTGAGCAGACGCCGCACGCGGGGATGGTGGGACCCCAGGATCACCACCATGGCGAAGTAGAAGGCCACGGCCCCGGCGGCATGGCCGCTGGGGAAGCTGTGGCCATCAAGCGGCAGCAGGCTGCCGGGGGGGCGCGGTCGGCTGAACAGGGGCTTGAACACCAGATCCACCAGGGCCAGGATGCCGCCGGTGGCCATCACCAGCAGGCGCAGATCCTTCCACCACTTGCGCAGCAGCAGATGGATCAGCGCCATCGCCACCAGGACGGCGGTGAAGCCGACACCGGTGGCCCTGTACACCTGGGTTAGAGCATCCCCCAACCAGACGGGCAGGTGATTACCGAGCCAGACCAGGACGGCGTCATCCAGCAACGCCAGGGGTCGGCCCGGGGCCACGGCCTCAAACAGCCCCACCAACAGGGCGAGGCAGGCCGGCACCAGGACCTTGTCGCGCGGCAGCAGACGGAAATGAATCACGGCACCAAGTAGCGACGGGGCACACGCCAGAGGGCCAGCTCGCCTGCGCGGGACAGGCGCTCGACAGCCTCCGCGGGCAGGCCCAGCCCCTCGAGATCGCGACGATCACCCAGCAGCCGCAGCGACCGACTGGCCGGTGTGAGCCTGAGGGAGGCGGGGTCTTGCAGCGCCAGTTGGGCGATGTGGACGCGATCGGAGACGAAGACGGCCTCGGGCTCGCCGTAGAAGAGCAGGCTGTAGCGCATGGTGCCGACGATCAGCAGCGGCTCATGAGGCTGGGCGGCGGCCTTGGCCCCACGGGCCATCTGACGCAGGGGCAGCTGGCGCTCACGGTCGAGCAGGGGGCCGAGGGGCGCGATCACCAGGCCCAGCACCGCCAGGAAGCCGGCCAGGCTGGGCAGCCACAACCAGCCGGTCGCCGCCGGACGCAGCAGCAGCACCAGCAGGGCCAGGGCCGTGAGCCCCAGACACAGGGACAGCAGCAACGGCAGGCCGGACCGTGACAGGGCCGCAGCGAACTCCGGATAGGCGGGATCGCTCGCCACCCACCCAGGGGCCAGGGCCGCCGCCACCGCCATCGCCGCCAGCAGCAGCACCTCGAGGGCAGCGGCGATCCGCACCCCTGCCCCTGCCCTGCCGGCGCCCAACCCCGGCAGCGGGAGCCACAGCAGCGCCACAAGCAGGCTTGCCGCCGGCAGGGCCGGCAGGATGTAGCCGGGCAACTTGGTGGCGGCGGCGGAGAAGAAGGCCACCACCAGCACCAGCCACAGCAGCAGGAACAGGCCCAGTTCCGCCGGGGCGGCTGCTTCGGCAGCGTCGCGCTTCGCCATCCGCCAGCGGCCCGGCTGCCAGAAACCCTGGGCCGCGATCGCCAGGGGCAGGAACAGCGACCAGGGCAGCACCAGCAGCACCAGCCAGGGCAGGTAGAACCAGGGGGGACCGGGGTGGTTGTACAGCACCGTGGTGAAGCGCTGCAGGTTGCTGAACCCCAGGAACCCACCCAGGAAGTCAGCGCCGTTGACGACGGCCGCCGCCATGTACCAGGGGGCACTCACCCCCAGGAAGAGGGCCACCATGGCCAGCAACGGACGCCAGCGCAGCCAGGCCCGCCAATGGCCCGTGAGCAGCAGGAAGACCACCACCACCAGACTGGGCAACAACAGACCCACCGGGCCCTTGGCCAGGACAGCGATCGCCGCGAACAGCGCCATGGCCGCCCGGCCGAGGTCAGCCCGCCAGGGGTCGCTGCGGTGGCGATGGGCCAAGAGGAAGCCGAACAACGCCAGGCTGATGGCGCTGGACAGGAACATGTCCGTGGTGGAGGTGCGTCCAAAGCCGATCCAGCCCGGGGTCGTGGCGATCACCCCAGCCGCCACCGCCGCCCGCAGCACCCGTGGCCGGCCGGCTTCGCCCGCCGGGGACCAGGCCAGCATCAGGCCGAAGCCCGCCACCACCACGGCACTGGCGGCGAGGGCCACCGGCAGCCGGGCAGCCCACTCGCTGACCCCGAACAACCGGAAGCTGAGGCCCACCATCCAGTACCCCCAGACGGGGTAATCGAAGAAGCGCTCGCCGTTCCACCAGGGGGTGATCCAGTCGCCCCGCTCCAGCATCTGGTGGCCCACCTCCACGAACAGGGCCTCGGTCTTGTCCATCAGACCGAGGCTGCCCAGGCCCTGGAAGAAGGCCAGCCAGCAGAGCAGCAGGAGCCAGAAGCCGGTCAGCACCCAGATCATCCGCCGGTGCATGCGGGCGCTGGCACGCTCCGGCAGGGCCCCGTGGGCAGCAGACACCATCCCTTGATGAACGCCAGGTCAAGAGAAAGTTAAGGCCGGGCGCCGCCAGCGTGGGCAACGGCTGACGGCGGACCCTGCTCAGGGGGTGTTCCAGACGAAACGGGAGGACGCCGCGTACTTCCAGACGAAGTCGACGGCGATCCCCGCCAGCAGGGCGAGCAGCGGCTGCGGAGTGACCTGGCGGAAGAAGGCGGAGGACACCCCGACGTTGGCCGCCATCCCCAGAGATGTGACGAGCAGAAAGCGGATCAGACCGAACACCAGCGCCATGCCGCTGAGCTGCTGGGAGCGGAAGGTCAGCACGTTGTTGATCAGATAGTTGGAGCAGCCGGCACAGACCACCGCCACCACCTGGGCCTGCTCGAAGCCCAGTCCGGCCAGCTGCTGCATCAGGGCGAACACCAGCAGGTGAATACCGATGCCGGTGGCGCCCACCAGGGCAAAGCTGACGGCCCGCCGCGGCACCATCCGCAACAGCAGGGTATGCAGGATCGAGACGCCAAGATCCCAGATCACCGCCACATTCAGCTTCGACTCGCCAGCACTGCGGGGCTGGAATCGCAGCGGCATCTCCGCCACCACCAGGTGACCGTGGCTGAGCGCCAGCAATTCGTAAAGAAATTTGAACCCGTTGACATCCACCTGCCGGACGAAAGGCAGGCACCGCTCCGGACGCAGAACGAAGAAGCCGCTCATGTAGTCGGTGAGATGGCGGTAACGGGGCAAGCTGAAGCGGGCCACCGCATTGGCCCAAGTGGAGTTCCGCTCGCGCTGCTCGCTCAGGCCCATGATGCTGGCCTGATGGTGGAAGCGGCTGCCGATCAAAAGATCGCCACCACCTTCCAGAAGTGCTGAAACGGCGTGGGCCACGGAGGCAGGTTCGTGCTGGCCATCGCTGTCCATGACCACCACGACATCACCGGTGGCATCGAGAATGCCTTCCTTGATGGCACTGGAGAGGCCGAAACGCCCCACCCTGCGGATCAGCCTGACGCTGTCATGGTGATGGGCCAGCTGACGGATTTTATCGGATGTTCCGTCGTTGGAGTCATCATCAACGAACAGCAATTCAAGATCATATTGATCTCCCAACGACAGCAATGAGCTGACGATGGGTTCAACGTTGTCGCATTCGTTGAACGTGGGCAGGACCACCGACAGCCGCAACACATCACCAGCTTCAATCATCAGGAGGGTTGCCCTTATGTGGAGGCTGTCAATGGGCGGCTACTTGATGTATTCCTTCAGAACACCATTGCGGTTGGGATGGCGCAGCTTGCGAAGTGCTTTGGCTTCAATCTGACGAATGCGCTCGCGCGTCACGTCGAAGATCTGGCCGATTTCTTCCAGGGTCTTCATCCGGCCATCATCCAGGCCGTAGCGCAGACGCAGCACGTCACGCTCGCGGGGGCTGAGGGTGGCCAGGACACCTTCGAGGTCTTCCCGCAGCAGGTTCTTGGCCACGTCCTGCTCAGGATTTTCGATGTCGGCCTCGATGAAGTCGCCCAGCCTGGAGTCTTCCTCCTTACCGATGGGCGTTTCCAGGGAGATCGGCAGCTGGGCCGATTTGGCGATGAAGCGCAGCTTCTCGATCGTCATCTCCATGCTCTCGGCGATCTCTTCTTCCGTGGGCTTACGGCCGAATTCCTGCGAGAGGGTCTTGGTGGTCTTCTTGATCCTGGAGATCGTCTCGTAGAGGTGAACGGGAAGCCGGATCGTGCGGCTCTGGTCGGCAATCGCGCGGGTGATCGCCTGGCGGATCCACCAGGTGGCATAGGTGGAGAACTTGTAGCCCTTCTCGTGGTCGAACTTCTCAGCGGCACGAATCAGGCCGAGGCTGCCCTCCTGGATCAGGTCCTGAAAGGAAAGCCCCCGGTTCATGTATTTCTTGGCGATCGACACCACCAGTCGCAGGTTCGACTGGACCATCTTTTCCTTGGCCCGCCGGCCCAGCATCAGACGCCGACGGAACTTGATCAGCGGCATGTCGAAGATGCCCGCCCATTCCTTGCTGTCGGGGAAATGGCCCTTGTCGGCCTCAAATTCGGCCGCCTTCTCCTCCAGTTCGAGCAGGTCTGCGATCTTGCGGGCCAGCTCGATCTCCTCATCGGGCCGGAGCAGACGGATACGGCCAATCTCCTGGAGATAGACGCGAATCGAATCCTCGGTGTAGACCCCCTTGGGCCCCACCTTGATGCCGGCCAGGGCCTTGGCGCTCTTGGCCTCCTTAGGGGCGTCGGCGCCGGACTCCGGCTGGTCATCAACGCCGTTGAGGCCCTCCTCGAGGACCACCACCGCGGGCTGGGCCGCAGTGGGTTTAGCGGCAGTTTTCGCTGCCGTCTTGGGGGCAGTTTTGGCGGCGGTTTTCGGAGCGGCTTTCGGAGCGGCTTTCGGAGCGGTTTTCGGAGCGGTTTTGGCCCCAGGCTTCGCCGCCGCCTTGGCGCGGGGAGGCGTCTTTCTGGCCGTCGCAGAGGCTGCCGCAGCCGCCGGCTCGATCGGCGTCACTTCACCGCTGGCGGTGACGGTGGCCAGGATTTCAGGAACGGCGAGTTTGGCCTTGGCGGCGACTGGGCTCATGGAAACGACGCGAAAAGGAAGAGGGGCGGAGCAGAAGGGAGGCGAGGCAGGACTGGCGGGGACGACCCGCTCGATCCGTCGGGGCTCAGGGGGCGAGTTCTCAACCTGGGGCTCGGATCCTCCACGGACCCGGCACGAAGCAGGTCGGGAGGGAAAGGACAGCAACAGGACGTCGCGGGATGGATGACCCCCGTTACGGAGCCCCTGAGTCTGGATCGTGGATGGATCGCTCCAGGAGCGCGAATGGGATGGGAAGAACGGCCAGAGCCGGTGCAGGGCTGTCACGGGTGGTCTCAGACCGGAGAAATGGCAAAGGAGTAAATCCCTGCATCCTCAGCGGGTCTTCCCTGTGGACGGAACTCTGCTCGGTTCCGACAGCCGCCTTGCGAGCGGCCCAACTCCGCCATCCTAGGAATGGCGTGAGATCTTTGCAAGATTGCTAGCCAGCTCCACCCCCCCTCTGCTCGGGACAGCCGCTCCAGGCTGGCTGGAGGTCTGGCTGGAAGCCGGCCGGGAGGGGCGGATCTTCACCTACGCCAACCCCGAAGCCCTCGGCATCGGCGTGGGCGACCTGGTGCGGGTCCGTCTCCAGGGGCGGCCCCACACCGGCCTGGTGGTGGCCACGGCGACGGTTTGCCCGGCGGCCATGGAGGGACGGACGATCCTGCCGCTGGAAGCGGTGCTGCAGAGCGCCGCGATCGATCCCCACTGGCAGGCCCTGCTTGAGGCGGTGGCCCGGCAATGCCACACCGGCCTGTTCCGCACCCTGAAGAGCGCCCTGCCGCCCGGCTGGCTGGGACAGGCCCGCCGGGCGCCCGCGGGCCAGGGGCGGATCCTCTGGACGGTGCGGCTCAACCCGGACACCAGCGCGGTGGCCAGGCACCCCCGCCAGCAGGAACTGGTGGACCATCTGGCCAGCCACGGGGGAGCGCGGCTGTTGCGTGATCTGGTCCAGGAGGCCGGCTTCGGACGCAGCCTGATCGGCACGATGGAGCGCCGCGGGCTGCTCCTGAAGGAGTCCGGCCGCGGCCCGGCGCGGGCCAGCGGCGCTGGGGCCACCCCCCTGGAGCTCCCCCAGCGGGCCAGCCCAGCCCAGGCCGAGGCGATGGCGGCGATCGCCGACGCCCCACCCGGCCAGGCCCTGCTTCTGTGGGGGGTGACCGGATCCGGCAAGACCGAGGTCTACCTGCAGGCCGCGGCCCGGGAGCTGGCGGCGGGGCGCAGCGTGCTGGTCCTGGCGCCGGAGATCGGCCTCATCCCCCAGCTGCTGGATCGCTGCCGGCGGCGCTTCGGCGTGACGGTGATTGAATATCACAGCGGCATGGGCGATGGCGAGCGGGTCGTGGCCTGGCGCCGCTGCCTCGAGGCCGCCCTGCACCAGGAGCCCTGCCTCGCCGTCGGCACCCGCTCCGCCGTCTTCCTGCCACTGGGCCACCTGGGCCTGATCGTGCTCGATGAGGAACACGACGCCTCCTACAAGCAGGAGAGCCCCATGCCCTGCTACCACGCGCGGGAGGTGGCCCGGTTGCGGGCCCACCAGACCGGGGCCAGGCTGGTGCTCGGCAGTGCCACGCCCTCGCTGGAAACCTGGTGGCGCTGCCAGCCGGGGCCGCAGGGCCTGCCCGGCGACACCCGCCTGTTGCCGCTGCCGGAGCGCATCGGCCAGCGGCCCCTGCCGCCGGTGCGGCTGGTGGACATGCGCCAGGAGCTGGTCGACGGCCATCGCCGCCTGATCAGCCGCCCCCTGATGGCCCGGTTGGAGAAGCTGCAGGAAACGGGCGAGCAGGCCGTCGTGCTGGTGCCGCGGCGCGGCTACCGCTCCTTCCTGAGCTGCCGCAGCTGCGGCGAGGTGGTGCTCTGCCCCCACTGCGACGTGGCCCTGACCGTGCATCGCGGCGCCCGGGCCGGCGGCCAGGAGGGCCGGGAATGGCTGCGCTGTCACTGGTGCGACCACCGCCAGGAGATGGGCGACCGCTGCGGCCACTGCGGCTCCACCGCCTTCAAACCCTTCGGTGCCGGCACCCAGCGGGTGATGGAGCAGCTCGCCACGGAGCTGGAGGGCCTGCGGTTGATCCGCTTCGACCGCGACACCACCCGGGGGCGGGATGGCCATCGCCGCCTGCTGGAACGCTTCGCGGCCGGCGAGGCGGATGTGCTGGTGGGGACCCAGATGCTGGCCAAGGGCATGGACCTGCCGGCGGTGACCCTGGCGGCGGTGCTGGCGGCCGACGGCCTGCTGCACCGGCCGGACCTGCGCGCCTCAGAACAGTGCCTGCAGCTGCTGCTGCAGCTCGCCGGCCGGGCCGGTCGGGGCGAACGCCCCGGCGAAGTGCTGGTGCAGACCTACAGCCCCAACCATCCCGTGATCCGGCACCTGGTGGACGGCCGCTATGGGGCCTTCCTGGCCGAGGAGCTGGAGCTGCGGCGCCAGGGGGGCATGGTGCCCTTCGGGCGGGCCTGCCTGCTGCGACTGGCCGGTCCCAGCGCCAGCGGCACCGCCACCGCCGCCGCCGCCCTGGCCGAAAGAATCCGCCCCGCCCTGGAGAAGGCCGGCTGGGTGCTGATCGGGCCGGCGCCAGCCCCGGTGGCCAGGGTCGCGGGCCGCAGCCGCTGGCAACTGCTGCTGCACGGCCCTGGCACTGCGGTCCTGCCCCTGCCCCCCGAAAGCGACCTGCGGCGGGCCCTGCCCCAGGGGGTCAGCCTGACGATCGATCCCGACCCGCTGGAGCTCTGAAGATTGGCGCCGGCGGCGAGGGCCTCAGGCCGGCAGTTCCGGCAACCCGAAGCCCAAGCGGCGGCGAGTCGCCTGCAGGGCGAGCACCAGCGGCAGGACCAGGCCCACCGCCGCCGCCCCCACCCCCAGGCCGCTCCAGCGCCAGCAGCGCAGCTCCAGCACGTTGATCTCACCGGGCTGCAGGGGCCAGACCAGCTGACGGCGGCCGCCCCGCTCGCCTGGAGGGGCAGCGGCGAGACCGCAGGGGGCCGCCTGCAGGACGGCCGCTGGCCGCACCGGGGCCAGGACGACCGCCAGATCCAGCCCAGGGATCGCCTCCAGCGGCTGCAGATCAAGCTCGAGCAGAAGGTGCTGGCGCACGCCCACCAACCAGTTGCGCTCCTCCCAGCGGACCAGCGGAGCGGCCAGGGCGACACCGCTGAGCTGGCCGGCCACCTTGAGGCTGCCGGCCAGGGCCCCAAGGGCCTGGCCGGCCGGCAACACCGGGGTGGCGAGGATCTGCTCACCACTCCCCTCCGACAACCGAAACGGACCGGGGGCAGGAATCTGGGGCCCATGCCCCTCCAGCGCCGCGGCGAACCGCTTCTGCCAGGGGCTCGGCGGGCCGCCGGAGCTGCGCAGCTGGTGGCTCACCTGCAGCCGCCCGGGCCCCTCGAAGCGCAGCTCGGTGCGCACCTCCATGCAGCCCCCCAGCAGGAAGGCCAGCAGCAGCAACACCACGACCACCACCAGCGCGAAGCCGACCGGGGCCCGGGTGGGGCCCACCGGCGGTGGCGGCGGTGGCTCGGGGCGCCGGCGCGAGCGACGGGACACACCGCCGCCGACCCCTTCGAGGGGGGTGGTGCCGGCCAGATCCGGCAGGGTGAGCGACCAGTTGCTGGGACGGCGCAGCTCCGGGGCCTCCAGCACCATCAGCAGTGCCTTGGCCTGGGCGCGCAGCGTCGGGTCCTGGCAACGCACCAGGCCCCGGCAGCAGGCGGCGGCCTGGTCGGTGCGGCCCTGGCCCATCAGGGCGGTGGCCATCAGCAGGCGCAGCTCGGCACCGGCGGCGGTGAGCGGCGAACGCTCCTCCTGGAGGGGCTCCAGCAGCCGCAGCACCTGGCCGTACTCGCCGCGATCCAGGGCCCGCCGGGCCTCGGCCAGCGGATCCTCAGGCATGCAGCAAGCCGGGGCTGCCCACCACCATGGTGCCGATGCCGGCGTTGGTGAACACCTCCAGGAGCAGGGAATGGGCCACCCGGCCATCGATGATGTGGGCCGCCTTCACCCCCTGGGCCAGGGCCCGGATGCAGCATTCGGTCTTGGGCGTCATCCCGCCTTCCACCACACCGTCCGTGATCAGCTGGCGGGCCTCCGAGAGGCTGAGCTGGCGGATCAGGCTGGTGGGGGCAGTGCGATCACGCAGGATGCCGGGGGTGTCGGTGAGCAGGATCAGCTTCTCCGCCTGCAGAGCCGCCGCCAGCTCCCCGGCCACGGTGTCGGCATTGATGTTGTGGGCCAGGCCCTCGGCATTGGGGGCCACGCTGGAGATCACCGGGATGTAGCCGCTGGCCAGCAGGGGCCCCAGCACCGAGGGGTCCACCCGTGCCACATCGCCCACCACGCCGAGGGTGCCATCGCCCATGGTGCGGGCCTGCACCAGGCCGCCATCGCTGCCGGAGAGGCCCACCGCCCGGCCCCCCACCCGGTTGAGGCCGTTGACGATCTGCTTGTTGACCCGACCCACCAGCACCATTTCCACCACGTCCATGGTGTCGGGGCAGGTGACCCGCAGGCCGTCCTGGAAGCGGGGCTCGATCGCCAGTCTCTGCAGCCACTGGTTGATTTCCGGCCCACCCCCGTGCACCACCACCGGCTGGACGCCGACGCAGGCCAGCAGGGCGAGGTCGCGGAAGACCGCCTCGCGCAGGTCTTCACGCACCATGGCCGCCCCGCCGTACTTGATGACGATGCGGCGGCCGGCGAAACGCTGGATGTAGGGCAGGGCTTCACTGAGCACGGACACCCGCAGGGTGTCTTCCGAGCTGATGTGCCGATCGGGACTCAAGGGACGGGGGCGGCGAGGGGCGGGTCGGAGGAAGCGGGTGCCGGCAGCAGGCTCAGCTTCAGGCGGCCAGGGCCAGCCTGTTGCAGATCAGCGGTGAGGCCGGGACCGAAGAAGCGGCCCAGCCGCTCCTGGCGATCCTGCCAGCGCTGGAACGGCACCCCCTCGCAGTCGATCGTGAAGCGCAGCCCATAACCGCCGTCGTGGTCGAGCTCCTCAACGGCCAGCAGCTGGGGAGGGGAATCCTCATCCCAGAGCTTGAGGGCTTCGAGGGAACTTTCCAGGTGGGCCTTCTGGCCGTAGCGCCAGCGGGTGACGTCGGCCAGGAGTTTGCGCAGCGGCTCGTTCTCAGGCAACTGACGCAGATCACGCAGCTGGGCCGCGGGGGTGAGGCGCTCGGCGGGAGGCAACTCGGAGGACTTCAGGGCCAGCCCCCCCAGCAGGATCGGCACGCCATAAAACACACCGGCCAGGCTGATGTTGGGGCTGTCGGTTGCGTAGGCGATCGAACCGATCACGGTGAGGACGGCACCAGCCACGGTCACCAGACTGCCGGGGGAGAGAAACGCTTGCATCCCCCCATTGTCCAGCAGCGGGGGCCAGGATGGGGCGCCGCCCCGCCAGCTCCATGGCCAGCCAGCCCAACAGCCAGCCCGATCTCTCCAGCGCCAGTCCGGAGGATCCCGGCACAGCCGCCGACACTCCCTGGAGCGCGGTGGAAGCCCCTTCAACGGCCGAACTGCTCTGCCAGCTGGGCGAAGACCGGCTCTGGCTGCTGCGCCAGCTCGACAGCGGCCGCTGGGGCCAGTGGCGGCTCGATCTCGCGGCCCTGGAGCGGGAACTGGGTCAGCTGATCGACCAGGCCGGCGAACGGCTCTGAGCCAGGACCCGACTCAGAAGGGGACTCAGAAGGGAATGTCGTCGTCGTCGCCCAGGGGCACCAGCGGGGAGGTGTCCCACACGGGCGCCGCCGCCTCGACCGGCGCGGCGCTGGCGGGGCGCGTTGGGGCCGGAGCCGGGGCCCGGCGGGGCGCCGGTGTCGCGGCCGGGCCAGCGGCAGCGGGACGGGGCGCCGGCTGGGGGGCAGGGGCTGGTGGAGCCTGGTTCTGGGCCTGGGGGACGGCCGCGCCGGGGCTGAGGGGATGGAGCCGCGCCAGGGTGAACTCGACCCGCTTCTCCTTGGTCCCGTCCTGCCGGGTAACGGTGTTCATGCGCAGCCGCCCCTCAAGGACGAGCCGCTGACCCACCTGAACCCTGTTCTGCAGATCCTGGGCGAGATTGCCCCAGCCCACCACCTTCAGCTGACCCGGCGGATCATCGGGCCGCAGGCCCTCGATCTGCACGGCCATTTCGGCCACCGGCGTCTGGTTGTCCTGGGTGTAACGCACCTGGGGCGCCTCCAGGACCTCCACCTCCAGCAAGCAGTGATTCACGCCAGGACCAACGGATGGAAGGGCCCATCCTGATGCATCCTCCCCACGGGATCGAGGTCGGTCCGCCCGGTCGCTCCGGCGGCTCCTCAGACCGCGACGGGGGCAATGGCTGCGGCAGGGTCTGGCTGATCGCCGGTACGGGGGAAGGGCCGCCCCTGGCCCAGAGGCTCCTGGCCAGCGGCTGGCGCCTGAAGGTGTCGGTGGTGAGCCGGGCCGCCGCCCTGGCCTACGGCGCCCACCCCAACCAGGAGCTGGCCGTGGGGGCCATCGGCGGCCCGCAGGGGCCGGAGGCAGGGATCGCCACCGCCCTGGGCGAAGCCCGACGCCGGGGGGAGCCCTACACCTGGGTGATTGACGCCACCCACCCCTTCGCCATCCGCATCAGCGCCGCCCTCGCCCACACCTGCGCCGCCCTGGGGCAGCCCCTGCTGCGATTGCAGCGACCCGATCTCAACGCGGCGGGCGCGCTGGTGCTGGGCGATCTGGCCAGCCTCGGCGCCCACTGCCGGCCGGGCGAGCGGTTGCTGCTGGCGATCGGCGCCCGCCGCCTCGGCGACGCCGTGGTGGCGGCGCCGGCGGCCCTGCATCACGCCCGCCTGCTGCCCCATGGCGAGGCCCTGGCGCTGGCCCTGGCCGCCGGACTGGCGCCGGAGCGGCTGGCCCCGCTGCGGCCCAGCAGCGATGGCCGCGTCGAGCGGGCCCTCTGCCGCCACTGGGGCATCGAAGCGGTGCTCTGCCGCCGCTCCGGCGGCGCCAACGAAGCCCAGTGGCATCGGATCTGCGCCGATCTGGGGCTGCGCCTGCTGCTGCTGGAGCGCCCCCCGGAGCCCGGCCAGGCCCAAGCCCTGCCGCTGCAGGAGTTGCTGCAACGGCTGGGCCAGAGTGGTCCCCATGCCTGAGTGCGACCCCATCCCCCTGGCCCTGGTGCTGACCACCGAAGCCGACCGGGAGCGGGCCGAGGCCCTGGCCCTGGCGCTGCTGGAACGGGGTCTGGTGGCCTGCGCCAGCCTGCATCCGGTGCTGTCGCTGTACCGCTGGCAGGGGCAACTGGAGCGCAGCGAGGAGGTGCAGCTGCTGCTCAAGACGAGCCCCGAGCGGCTGGAGGCGCTGCGCCGCACCCTGGGGCAGCTGCACAGCTACGACACACCCGAATGGATCCATTGGCAGGCCAGCAGCGAGGGCCCCTATGGCCACTGGTTGCTGCAGCAGCTGCCGCTCAGCCCAGGTGGCGGGCCACCAGCTCCGGCAGGGACGCCTGGGGGCGTGGACCCAGCTGGGTGACCACCTGGCCGGCGCAGAGCGAACCGAGCTGACCGCAGCGCTCCAGGCTCTCGCCCCTGGTGTGGCCGTAGAGGAAGCCGGCGGCATAGAGGTCGCCGGCGCCGGTGGTATCCACCAGGGGGCCGAGCTGGAACGGCTCGATCGCCAGGGTGGTGTCCCCGCTCAATAGCAGGGACCCCCGCTCGCTGCGGGTGAGGGCCGCCAGCTTGCAGCGGCCCCGCACCTGATCAGCGGCCGCTTCGAAGCTGTCGGTCTCGTAGAGGGAGGTGATCTCGGTCTCGTTGGCGAAGAGCACATCGACGTGACCATCGACCAGCTCCTGGAAGCTCTGGCGATGACGCTCCACACAGAAGGCATCGGAGAGGGAGAGGGCCACCTCGCCGCCACTGGCACGCATCACCTCGGCGGCGGCGATGAAGGCACGCTTGGCCTCCTCGCTGTCCCAGAGGTAGCCCTCCAGGTACAACACCTTGGCCTGGCGCACCATGTCCAGATCGAGGTCGGCGGGATCCAGGCCCACCGACGCCCCCAGGTAGGTGCACATGGTGCGCTGGGCATCGGGGGTGACCAGGATCAGGCAGCGGGCAGTGGAGGGTCCGCTGCTGGCGGGGGGCGTCTCGAAGCGAGCCCCCACGGCCCGGATGTCGTGGGCGAAGATCGCCCCGAGCTGGTCGTCCCTGACCCGGCCGATGAACCCGGCCTGTCCGCCCAACTGGGCGATGCCGGCCAGGGTGTTGGCCGCCGAACCGCCGGAGGTCTCGAGCCCGGCGCCGACGCTGGCGTAGAGCCGCTCGGCCTGGGATTCGTCGACCAGGGCCATGGTGCCCTTGGTGAGGTCGTGGGCCTCAAGGAAGGCGTCATCGGCCTGAACGAGGACATCGACGATGGCATTGCCGATGCCGACGACGTCAAAGCGCTTGGCGGGGCTGATCAAGGGGAAGGGGAGGGGGGCTGGGGAAGAGGGGATGGGGAAGCGGCTGCTGGGGCTCAGACGCTGAGCAAGGCCCGCTTGGGGCCGTGGATCGGATCCTCGACCACGATCGTCTGATCCCGCTTGGCACCGAGGGAGACGATGGCGATCGGGACCTCCATCAACTCGGCCAGGAAGCGCAGGTAGGCCATGGCCGTGGGGGGCAGATCCTCCAGGGCACGGCACTCGGCCGTGGAGCACTGCCAGCCCGGCAGAGTCTTGAACACGGGACGGCAGCGGGCGAATTCGTCCGAGCTGCTGGGGAAGTAATCGATGCGGCTGCCGTCGAGTTCGTAGGCCACGCACACCTGGATTTCGTCCAGCTCATCGAGCACGTCAAGTTTGGTGATCGCCAGGCAGTCGAGGCCGTTCACCTGCACCGCATAACGGCCGATGACCCCGTCGAACCAACCACAACGCCGACGGCGGCCGGTGGTGGTGCCGAATTCACCGCCGCGGTCGCAGAGGTGGTCGTTGAGGCTGCCCTCCAGTTCGGTGGGGAAGGGGCCTTCGCCCACTCGGGTGGTGTAGGCCTTGGCCACGCCGATCACCCGGTCGATCAGGGTGGGGCCCACGCCGGCGCCGATGCAGGCGCCCCCCGACACGGGATTGGAGGAGGTGACGTAGGGGTAGGTGCCGTGGTCGAGATCCAGCAGGGTGCCCTGGGCGCCCTCGAACAGGATGTTCTTGCGGGCCCGGGCCGCCTCGTGGATGGTGCGGGTGCAATCCACCACGTGGGGGGCCAGCCGGCGTCCGTAGGCGGCGTACTCCTCGATCACCGCGTCCGCATCCAGGGCAGGGAGGCCATAGACCTTTTCGAGCAGGTCGTTCTTCTCGGCCAGGGGACCGAGCAACCGATCGCGCAGACAGTCCGGATCGAGCAGGTCGATCACCCGGATGCCGTTGCGCTGGGATTTGTCGGCATAGGTGGGACCGATGCCCCGCCCCGTCGTGCCGATGCGGCGATCACCCCGGCGCTGCTCCATCGCCAGATCGAGCAGCCGGTGGTACGGCATCGTCACGTGGGCTGTGGAGGCCAGCTTCAGCCCGGAGACATCGATCTCCAGTTCCAGCAGGGTGTCGATCTCGCCCAGCATCACCTTGGGATCGACCACCGTGCCGGAACCGATCAGGCAGATGGTGTCCGGATAGAGGATCCCGGAGGGGATCAGGTGCAGCTTGAGGATCCGATCCTCAACGACGATGGTGTGCCCGGCGTTGACACCGCCCTGATAGCGGACCACGACATCGGCGGACCGACTCAGCAGATCGGTGATCTTGCCTTTCCCTTCGTCACCCCATTGCGCACCGATGACGACAACATTGGCCAAGGACACAGCGGCCCGTAGCCGCTTCTAAGCACAAGGGGAGAGCTTCTCAGATCGGGGTCCCCTTCGTCAAAGGTTCAGGCCCCACGCACCGCGGACGCCTCGGCTTTCTTGAGCTCCTTCTCCAGCCGGCTGCGCAGCGCCTCGGGCAGGGGGCGGTTGGCGTAGCCGGCGTAGTGGGCCGCCAGGGAATTCACCGCGGTCTGCATGGTGGTGAAGGAAGCCAGGCTGTGGATGTCCTGACGGGGGCGGTAGAGGGCGGTGTAGCCATTGATCAGCTGACGGGCCTGCAGCTCCGCCTCCTGGTGGGCGGGATCCTCCTGGGGCAGGGCAATGGTGGTCAGCAGGGTCTGGGCCACGCTGACGGTGTCATCGACGTAGTTACCGCTGAGGCCGGCGGTGGCCTGGCTGCAACCGCTCAGTCCGAGACAGAGACACAGGCCGAGGGCCAGAAGGGGACGGAGCAGGCTGCGGCGCAGAAAGGCGACCAAGGGAGGAACGGCGTCTGCCGAAATCCTACGGGGATGCACCCGGGAGCTAGAGCAGCTGCTCGAGGGCGGCATCGGCCGTCAACTCCCGCTTGCCCGTGTCGCCGCTGCGGTCCACCAGCTCCACCTTGCGCTCCCCGGCGGCCCGGCCCACCACCAATCGCCAGGGGATGCCGATCAGGTCGGCGTCCTTGAACTTCACCCCGGCCCGCTCGGGGCGGTCATCGAGCAGCACGTCGCACCCCCCCCCACGCAACCGTTCGTAGAGCTCCTCGGCCAGGGCCACCTGCACCGGATCCTGGCTGCTGGCAATCACGATGATCACCGTGAAGGGCGCGATCGCCACGGGCCAGCGGATCCCATCGGCGTCATGGTTCTGCTCCACGGCCGCCTGGGCCAGGCGGGACACGCCGATGCCGTAGCAGCCCATCCACAGGGGCTCCTCGCTGCCGGCCTCATTGGTGAAGCGGGCCTCCAGAGCCTCGGAATACTTCCGCCCCAGCTGAAAGATGTGACCCACCTCAATGCCCCGGGCCGCCGCCAGCCGCTGGGACGGATCGTGCAGGCAACGGTCTCCCGGCTGGGCCGCCCGCAGGTCCACCACCTCAGGGACAGGGCAGAGCTCACCCCAGCGCGCGCCCACCAGGTGCTCATCGCTGCGGTTGGCCCCGCAGACGAACGCCTCGAGATCGGCGGCGGAGGGATCGGCCAGGCGCAGCAGCGGCGGGGCAGCCACACGGGCCTCGCCCTGGCGCAGGGCCGGATCCTCCAGATGGGGGCCCAGGAAGCCGAAGGGGACGGGTTCACAGAGGTGCTCGGCCAGCAGCGGCACGATCTCCAGCAGGGCTCCGGCGTCGGGGCAGCGGGCCGTCACCGCGTTGGCCAGCTTGACGTCGTTGAGCTGCTGGTCGCCCCTCAGGCACACCAGCACCCCGCGGGGGGGCGCCGCCGCGAAACGGGCCTGCAGCAGCAGCACCTTCAGCGTCTGGGTGGGGTCGAAGCCATGGGCGGCGCAGAGCTCCTCGATGCTCTTCTGGGCGGGCGTGGCCAGGGGGTTGCAGGCGCCGGCCTCCAGGGGGACCGGCGGGGCCGGCAAGGAGACGGCCCGCTCCTGATTGGCGGCATAGCGGCCATCGGGACTGGCCAGGATCAGGTCCTCGCCCGCCTCGGCGGTGACCATGAACTCCTGGCTGGCGGAGCCACCGATGGCGCCACTGTCCGCCTCCACGGCCACGGTCCGCAGGCCACAGCGCTCGAAGATGCGTCGGTAGGCCCCGTCCATGGCGGCGTAGGTGCGCCGCAGGCAGGCCTCGTCGGCGTGGAAGGAATAGGCGTCCTTCATGATGAATTCGCGCCCCCGCATCAGACCGAAGCGGGGCCGGATCTCATCACGGAATTTGGTCTGGATCTGATAGAGGCAGACCGGCAGCTGGCGGTAGGAGCGCAGCAGGTCGGCCGCCAGCTCGGTGACCACCTCCTCGTGGGTGGGACCGAGCCCCAGGGAGCGCTCCTGGCGATCCACCAGGTGGAACATGATCCCCTCCCCGGCGGTGTAGCCATCCCAGCGGCCACTGCGGCGCCAGAGATCGGCGGGCTGCAGCTGGGGGAGCAGGGTTTCGAGGGCGTCGACGGCGGCCATCTCCTCCCGCACGATGGCGGAGATCTTCTGGAGCACCCGGAAGAGCAGGGGCAGATAGGCGAAGATCCCCGGTGCCAGCCGGCGCATGTAGCCCGCCCGCAGCAGCAGCTTGTGGGAGGTGATTTCTGCTTCGGCCGGGTCGTCCCGAAGCGTCACCAGCATCAGGCGGGAGACGCGCATGGAGAAAGACCGGCTCGGCGCTGGACGCTATCACCGCAGGCCCGCTGACCCCGACGGCGGAGGGGACGAGGAGTGAGTCACCGCAACGGCCTTACCCCCTTCACACAGAGCCTTCCGCCAATGAAAAACTCTGCTATGGTCAGCCGCTAGTCCAGCGTGTCCAACACCAGTCTCAATGCTTGCTCACCCTGCCCAGGCCGGCTCACCCATGGGCGGCCCCCCTGCGTCGGTGGCTCTGACAGCTTCGGTGACACCGTCGCAGACGTTGCAGGCTGAGTCCGGCGCTGAGGCCGAGACCCTGATCAGCATCGATGAGGTGCAGCGTTCCCTGAACCGATCCCGCGCCTCGGTGTACCGCTACACCAACACCGACCCGCGCAATCTCAACCCCCCCTTCAATCCCCGCAAACTCAATCCCGAGTACCGCAGCGACCTGAAGGAGCCCCTCGTTTTCCACCCCCACGAAGTCGCCCGCTTCGCCCGTGATGTGCTGCGCATCAAGGAGGTGACGGTGGAGGTGCTCAACTCCCCCTCCACCGCGACGCAGCAGCTGCTGGCTTCGATCCTGGAGGAGTTGCGGGCGATCCGTGCCCAGCTCGATGGGGCCGAAGCCCCCCCCGCCGACCTCCAGCTGCACCGCCAGCAACACTCCCAGGCACGGCCCGCGGCCTGAGTTCTCCAACCCTGTCCGAATGCGCTGGCAGGGGGCCGATCGGGCCGATCGGTGTCAGAATCGCTCAAACAACCTTTCTTCTCTGTCCAGTGCACTGGTCCGTCCGCTGCACGACTGCATGGATCACGCCCAACCCGCCCACCAACCCGTTCGTCCCGCTTCCGACTCCGGATTCGATCGAGTCACCAGCCCAGCCCTCCCCCTCGCCGCCATGGGCGACGCCGAACCCAGCGGAGAGCCCGACAGTCCGGGACCCAGATCCCCTCGTTCTGGCAACGGCGTTGATGACGCCGCCGACCTGTTCTTCGACCAACCCTTCGGCGCCGTGGCCGGCTTCCTGCTCGGCCTGATCACGCTCCTGGTGCCCCTGGCCGGGGTGGTCATGGACAGGCCACTGCTTCCCGACCATCAGGAGTCCAGTGAGCGTGGCTTCAGGCCCGTCGCTGTAGCAGAAAGCCCTGGAAGTCGAGGGCCTGGAAAAACGGCGCCGGATCGCTGAGACCGGCGGCCTCCACCAGGGCCGTCAGTCGAGCGATGCCAATCGGATGGAAACCCTGGATCTGGGCGGTGGGATCCACCGCCTCGCCATCCACGCCGCTGGCCCGCTGGAAGCAGCGCCAGGCTTCGGCCACCTGGGGCGACAAGGGTGAGCGCTCCGGTCGCATCAGATCGACGAGCACCAGCTGTCCCTGGGGCTTGAGGCTGCGGGCTAGGGCGGTGAGGAAGGCCAGCTTGGTGCCGTCGTCGGGAAGCGACTGCAGCACCAGCACCGACAGAGCGCCATCGAAACGGGACTCGGCGCCCAGTTCCTCCACCGTGGCGTGATGCCAGTCGATCCGGCCCCTGTTCTGCAGCCGTTGCCTTGCCACCGCCAGCATCTCCGCCGACGGATCGATGGCGGTGAGCTGCCAGTCGGGCCGCTGGGCCTCAGCCTCGAGCAGTTCGGCCCCCGTGCCACAGCCCGCCACCAGCACCGCCGACTCCTGCGTCGACGCCAGGGGGGAGGAGGCCAGCAGGGCCACCGACAGGCGAGCGAGGCTGGCATAGCCGGGGATCAGCTGCTGCACCACCAGGTCGTAGGTGCCTTGCCGGGCCGGGGAGGGGTCGGAAGAGAGCAAGGTCTGCAAGCAACCCAGCCATCGTAGGGAGCCCACCCGGCTGTCCCGTTCCTTTCCCAAGGCAACGGACGTGGGAACGTTGGGACGCGGTGTGACCTAAGTTGGTCGGCGCCCCCCACCCACGATCGACCGTGCCCACCATCCGTTTCGAAAAGGAAGGCCAGCAGGTTGGTTGCATCGAAGGGGCCAATCTCCGCAAGGCGGCCCTGGATGCCGGGGTGAACCCCTACGCAGGCCTCAACAATCTCAACAACTGCGGCGGCCTCGGCCAGTGCGGCACCTGCGTGGTGGAAGTGGTGGAGGGAGCCCGCAACCTCTCTCCCCGCAGCGATGTGGAGGAGGTCTACCTGGCGGATCGGCCCTCCACCTACCGCCTGAGCTGCCGCACCACCGTCAACGGGGACGTCACCATCCGCACCAAGCCGGACTCCGGCGTGGGCAAGGGCTCCAACAGCCTGGTCGGTGCCCTCAAGGCTCTGGTCGGCCGCAAGTAAGCAGCGATGGCTGACCCGGCCGTTCACCGGATTTATCACTACGCCGCCTGCGGCACCTGTCGCAAGGCGCTGGCCTGGATGCGGGAACGGCAGATGGCCTTCGAAGCCATCGACATCACCACCAATCCGCCGTCGCTGGCCCTGCTCAGCGAGGCCCATGGTCAGCTGGGTGGTTTTGGCCGGCTGTTCAACACCAGTGGCCAGAGCTACCGGGCCCTGGGCGCCGCCACGGCGAAGGCGATGGACACGGCCACCGCCCTGGCGGCCCTCGCGGCCGACGGGCGCCTGATCAAGCGTCCCTTTCTGGTGACGGCCTCGGGGCGCATCCTCACCGGCTTCCGTGCCGAGGAATGGCAGGAGTTGCTCGGCTAGGTCGCGTCGGTGCGTTCGCCCTGCTCCTGGGCTCCCTTCACCATCAGTTGGTCGAGCTCCTCGATCAGTCCTTCGATGCCGGCCCGGCTGATCTGGCTCAGGTAAGTCCCTTTGAACTCCTCGAGGAAGGTGCAGAGCAGCTGCTGGGAGCGTTCCAGGGCCGGCCCACTCTCGAGGGCCTCGGCCAGCTCCTCCCAGAAGCGGTCGATGAAGCGCTGCAGCAACTCCAGCTGCTGGTCATCACGCCGACTGAGGCGCTCGCCGGTGCTGCGGGTGAGGTCGAGCAGGCTGTCCACCATTCCTCCGGCCAACTGGCGGCTGAGCCCCTTCTCCACCTGCAGCAGGGGCTGGAGCTGCCGCAGACCCGGCGGCACGATGGCGTTCTGGAGGCTCTGCTGCAGGGCATGGCCCAGTACCCCCTGGAGCTCGGGGGCCAGCCGTGGGGCCACCCGCACCAGCAGCAGGGGGCCCCAGATGCGCACCAGTTCCACCAGTTCCCGCTCGTCGTTGCTCACCACCGTCTGATGGCTGCGCAGGGCCCGGATCCGCATCGGCCAGCGTCGCGAGCGGATCAGCTGCTGCAGGCCATCGATCAGCTGCAGGGCCAGCACCTCGAACAGCTCCACCGCCAGCAGGGCCACCACGCCGCGGCTGATGACGGCCCGGACCGGCTCGATGGTGATCAACCCGCTGGTGTGCAGCCGCTCCAGCACCGGCACCACCCGCAGCAGGCGCCAGAAGGGCAGCAGCAGGGGCAGGTCGATCCAGCGCCGCAGCAGGGCCCGATACCAGGTCAGGCCCGGCAGGCGGCGACGCAGGCGGATGGTCCGCAGCAGGATGTCCAGGGCGAAGACGCTCTGGAACAGGATCAGGTCGTAGCGCCAGAAATGGTCGGTGGGCCGGCCGTTCTCATCAATCGAGCGCCAGTAGGTGGTGGCCACCAGCGGCAGCACCTGCTGGCGCCAGAACAGCCGCTCCTGCTCCCAGGGATGGGAGGCGAGCCAGGCGGGGCTCAGCAGCAGCGCCGCTGCCTCTTTGGACGAGTCCTTGTCGGCCCGCTGGCGCAGGCGGTTCTTGATCTTCTCCAGGGTGCCGGAGGTGCCCGAGGCCAACATCGGGTTGGAGTCGATCATCTCGGCGGTGAGCCGCACCTGGTCCGCCAGGAGCTTTTGCTGGGCGGGGCTGACCTGCCCCGGGGAGCCCTGGCGCAGGGCCCCATCCAAGCGATCGAACTGGCCCAGGTAAGCCTCGGTCTCGCGGTGCGGCTCGATCCCCTTGATCGGGTCCACCCAGGGGGTGATGTCGGGGATGAAGGTGAGCGGCACCACCAGCGGCACCGAGGGCAGCGGGTAGAGGTTGCGCTGCAGCCAGAAGGTGCGCAGGGGGATGTAAGTGACGTCGAAGGCCACCCACAGCAGATTCAGGGCGGCCCAGAGCGCCACGAAGCGATCCCAGCGGTGGCCCAGGCCACTGGAGGGCAGGGCCAGGGTCTGGTGCCAGCGTGGGCGTGCCATCGGGGACCCGGCGGGCGGATGCGTGCCTAATCTGCCTCCCGACCACGGAACCTGCCGCACGAACCCCTTGAGCCCATCGGATCCCCAGCCCGGCGGCGGCGCCCGCGACGCGACACCGCCTCACCCCGAAGCACGGCAGGAGAGCCCCTGGGCCTTCTGGCGCAGCGTTCTGATCACCCTGGCGGTGGCCCTGGGGATTCGCCAGTTCCTGCTGGAGGCCCGCTACATCCCCTCCGGCTCCATGCTCCCCGGTCTGCAGCTTCAGGACCGGCTGCTGGTCGAGAAGCTGACTTTCCGCCAACGCCCCCCCAGACGCGGCGAGGTGGTGGTGTTCCGCTCCCCGTACCACTTCGATCCGATCCTCACCGGACCCACAAAACCCGGCGGGCTGCGCTGCCTGCTGGTCAACCTTCCCCTGATCGGTTCGGTGCCAGGCCTCCAGCAGCCGGCCTGCGACGCCTACATCAAACGGGTGATCGCCCTGCCCGGGGAGCGGGTGGTGGCTGATCCCCGCGGCCGGGTCACAATCAATGGCCGCCCCCTGGCCGAGCCCTACGTCCACAACTACTGTCCCGTCGATCGCCAGGGCGTCGGCCCCTGCCGCACCATCGACGTGGTGGTGCCCCCCGGCCATCTGGTGGTGATGGGCGACAACCGGGCCAACAGCTGGGATGCCCGCTTCTGGCCCGGCGGGCCGCTGCTGCCCGAAACCGAGCTGATCGGCCGCGCCTTCTGGCGTTTCTTCCCCTTCAATACGGCGGGCTCGCTGCCAGAACCCAGCCAGCCGGATCCGTAAGCCCGGTGGCGATCACCCGGCCCTGCAGCTGACGCTCCCGGCAGGGCCGGTTGGCCGCCAGGGAGCCGGCCGGTGCGTCGGCCCAACGCCAGGCACAGTCAGGGTCGAACAGCAGCCACTGGCGCGTGCCTGGGGCCAGGGCCGGCTCCGGCACCCCCAGAAACCGGGCGGGACCCCAGCAGAGCGCCTGCCAGAGCTGCTCGGCCTGCCACCCCTGGCGCCCCACCAGCTCCTCCCAGAGCAGGGGCAGCACCAGGCCATGGCCCGCCACCCCGGGGCGTCGCTGATCCAGGGGCAGCAGCTCCTCTTCGGCATCGAGGGCCACGTGGTGGACCGCAACGGCTCCGATGACGCCATCGGCCAGGGCCTCGATCAGGGCCCGCCGGTCGGTCGGTCCCCCCAGGGCGGGCTCCAGCAGCCAGCCGTCATCGGCCGGATCCAGGCCACCACTGTCCGCCACCAGATGCCACCAGCCCACCGAGGCCATCGGCGGGCGGGCCTGGCGCCGCAGCCGCGCCACCGCTTCGGCGGTGGACACCTGCATCAGCCGCAGGCTCAGGTCAGGGAGGTCGCCGGCCAGGGTGAGCAGGGTTTCAAGGGGGAGGGTTTCGCTGCCGGGGGGATCGAGGGGCCACCCCGCCCGCAGGGCCTCCACCCGCTCCCGCACGAAGCCCCGCTGGGCCAGGGATCCATCCCGCGGCGGCAGCAGCACCGGTCGATCCCCCATCTCAGCCAGCCTCAGGCCCCGCTCCAGCAGGTCGATCGGCGGCAGGGTCGCCGCGGCCGCCAGACCGCAGGCGCCGGCGGCCAGCTGGTCGGCATGGGGCGCCAGCTCCCGGTCGAGGCCATCGACGCTGAAGCTGCCCCAGACCAGCAGCTGCAGGGGCGCGGGCCAGCTCCAGCACAGCCGCTCGGGCCGGTCCCGCCAGGTGGGGGCCCAGGGCAGCAGGGCCACGGTGCCGTAGCCACCGCTGGCGGCGGCCTCGCCAAGGCTGGCCAGGGTTTCGGCCCGCCCCTGCAGCGGCTCCTCCAGCACGCTGTGGGGATCCACCAGCGCGGGGCCCAGCCAGCACCCCCCGCCGTCGGCCGTCGCGCAGCCCCCCCCCGACAGCACCGCCGGATCTGGGTCGATCGCGGCCAGCACGCCCTCGTCCAGCAGCACGTCGGCCCGCCGCGGCGGCTGGCCTGGGGCTTCCAGCAGAGTCACCCCGCGGATCAGCAGCTGACGGACCATGGCAGGGGGCCTCGGGGGGTGGGCCGGCTAGAGGGCGCCGGCGGCCGTGCGGTCGATCACGCCCCCCAGATGGGCGGTGAGGTTGAGGGCAGTCACCACCGGCGCTGCCGTTGCTCCACGGGGATAGTCGATCACCGTGACACCGCCGTTCCCCTGCTTCACGGTCCAGATGTCGGCGGGGGAGAGACCGAGCAAGGCGCAGAGGATCGTCTTGTTGACCGCATCATGGGCGACCACCAGGACCGTCTCCTCGGGCCCCAGCCCGGCGGCGATGCGGTTCCAGGCCGTCAGCGACCGGTCCCAGACCTCGCCGATGGTCTCGCCCTCCGGCATCTGCACCGTTTCGGGACGGCGTTTCCAGGCGGCCAGGAGCTCCGGCCAGCCGGCGGCGATCTCGCTCTCCAGCCGGCCCTCCCAGAGGCCATGGCCGATCTCCCTCAGCCCCCGGTTGGTGGTCAGGGGCACGCCGGGGTGGGACGCCAGGATCACCTCGGCGGTGCGCAGTGGGCGGGCCATGTCGCTGCTGTAGGCCCGCTGCAGCGGGATCGGGGCCAGGAAGGCCCGCGCCGCCTCGGCCTGGGCCAGGCCATGGGAGTTGAGCGGAATGTCGATCTGGCCCTGGAAACGCCCCTCCCGGTTCCAGTCGGTCTCGCCGTGGCGCACCAGCAGCAGCCGGCAGCCCGCTGCGGCCGGCGGCAAGGGCACACCCAGGTGGGAGGTGCCGTTGAGGGACTCGATCTGAACCGACGGGCGCCCCCCCTCGCCACGGATCAGGTTGAGCACCGAAATGGAGGCGTTGTCCAGCCTCAGTCGCTGGAAACGACTGGCCGGCAGGCCGAGCAGATGCAGCACCAGGCAGCGCAGGATGGCGTTGTGGGCCACCACGAGCACGGTGTCATCGTCCCCATGGCGCGCCAGCAGCCGATCGGCGAAATGGCCCGCCTGCTCCAGCAGCTCCGGCACCGGCAGAAAACGGCTGCCGTCGCTGCGTTGCAGCTCCATGGTCTCGGGGGCTTCGCGCCAGCGTCGCTCCTGCTCCGGATCGAGGGCCCGCACCTCGCTGCGCAGCAGGCCGCTCCAGGGGGCCAGATCAATCTCCAGCAGGTCGTCGTCGTAGAGCGGGCTCAGCGGAGTGCCATGGCTGGCCAGCAGGGCCGCTGCCGTGGCGCTGGCCCGCTGCAGCGGCGAGCTGTAGACAGCGTCGAACGCCAGTTCCGCCAGGGCCTCTCCCGTACGACGGGCCTGGAGCTGCCCCGCCTCGGCGAGATTCGAGAGGTCGTCACGGCCCTGGATGCGGTGCTCCAGGTTGAAGCTGCTCAGCCCATGGCGGACCAGCACGATGCGAAGGGGCAAGGTGCTTGTGGCACAGGCCAAACCATCGTATGGGAGCGGGGCGTCGTCAGGGCAGGGGGCCAGGGACAGGGGAGAATCAGCTGCCATTGCCCCCCGAGGTGGTCCGGTTGAACGGAACCCCTTCCCGATCCGGACCCCCCACCGCACCACCAGGCTGGAAATCCCTGCTGGCCCTGCTCAGCCTGGCCCTCTGCGCCCTGCTGTGGCTGGGGGGGCTGATCGACAGCCTGGAGCGGCCGTCGGTGGTGGATTCCCTCAGCCTGCGCCAGCTGGAACTGGGGTCCCTGGCGGCCGAGGCCGTCCCGCCGGGCCTGCGGCCAATCCTGTCCGGGGAGGCCCCACGCCAGGACCTGACGGAAGAACTGAGGCGGCAGTTGGAGGCCTCCGAAGAACCGCCGCTGGCCCTGCGTCGCCTTGAACTGGCCCTGCTGGAGCGCTCTGAGGCGGACCCAGCGGGGCTGATCGATGCCATCGAACTGCGGCAACTGGCGACCCAGGTGGACGCCGTGCGGCGTCCCCTGATCGAAGCGCTGCTGGACGGGGGGCCCGTGGACGCCCAGCGGCGGCAGCGGTTGCTTGCCCCCTGGTCGGCGCCCCTGATGGTGCAGCAGCTGGTCTGCGAACAACTCCCCGGGGGCCAGGGGACCTGCCCGGCGGAGGAGCGTTCCGTGCGGCTGCTGCTGATGCTTGTGGCGGTGACCATCCTGCCGGCGCTGTTTCTGCTGGCGGGGGTTGCCCTGCTGCTGCGCCAGGGCTGGATGGCCTGGCGTCAACGGCTGCCCGCCGCGCCGCCGCTGCTGGGTCCACCCTTGAGCCCCGTCGATGTGACCCTGCTGATCGCTGGCGGATTCGTGGTGCTGGGGGAGGTCGTCGTCCCGATCGTGGTGCAGCCACCGCTCCAGCTCGCCCTGCAGCGCCTGGAGTCTCCGAGGGCCCTCAGCCAGGGCCTTGAGGTGCTGGTGCTCTACGCAGCCCTGATGGCCGTGCCGCTGCTGCTGCTCGCGCTGATGCTGCCGCGCCGGACCCCAAGGCCAGCGGGGGGCTGGCTGCAGTGGAAGTGGCGGCCGGCCGGGTCCGCCTTCAGCGCTGCCATCGTCAGCCTGTTGATGGTGCTGCCGGTGGTGACCGCCTCCAGCTGGGTCATCGAACGGTTCTGGAGCGACCCCGGGGGCAGCAATCCGCTGCTGGAGCTCGTGCTGACCAGCGCCGATCCCCTAGCCCTGGCCTGTTTCGCCTTCACCGCCCTCGTGGTGGCCCCCCTGTTTGAGGAGGTTCTCTTCCGGGGTGTCTTGCTACCGGTGGCAGGCCTGCGGCTCGGTGGCGCCGGAGCTGTGATCCTCAGTGCGGCCGTGTTCGCGATCGCCCACCTGAGCCTGGCGGAGCTGGCGCCGCTGTTCGTGCTGGGCCTCGGCCTCGGCTGGCTGCGCTGGCGCAGCGGCCGACTGGGTTCCGCCGTCCTGATGCATGCCCTCTGGAACGGGCTGACCTTCATGAATCTCCTCTTTCTCGCCGACTGACACCGCTTGCTGCCACCCCCCCGGGGTGGTTCACTTGCGCAGTGCCTCCCAGGTCCATTGGCCGCCTCTCCCGCCCCACGCAGCCAGAATCCCCTGCCAAGACTGAGGCCCCTCCATCTGATCGAGGGGTCGCTTTCGGCGCGGAAGATCGAACGTCAGGCGCCCTGGCTGGCCGGCCTGCATCGGATCAGCAGCGGCGCCCTGGTGGGACTGGGACTCTCCATGCTCGGCCTGAGTGCCCTCACCCTCCACTGGCAGAACCAGTGGGCCTACAGCTTCGCCCAGTTGCAGGCCTCCAAGACCCTGGAGCACCGCATGCAGGAGTCCTCCGCCCTGCTTGAGCAGCACCACCTCAGCCTGGTCCGGCGGCCCGGGCTGCTGGAGCCCACCAGCAGCGAAAAACTCATCCACCTGCCCGAGCCCCACAGCAGCCGTCCCCGCACCTCCCTGCCCCTGCTCGCCGGCTTCCAGTTGCGCGCCATTCCGGCCGGCTATTGATGCCTTCCCCGTTCCGTTCCAAGTCCGGCGACTCCGGTAGCCAGGTCGCCTCCGGCACGGGCAGCGGACGCCGGGCCAAGGGAACGGCAACGCGACGGGTGGTGGAGATCCAGCCGATCCCCACCGGAAGGATGCTGGCGGTCTATCTGCTGCTCTGCGCCGCCCTGGTCGGGCTGGCGGGTCGCCTGGCCTGGCTGCAGGTGGTGCAGGCGCCGGCCCTGCAGGCCAGGGCCAGGGCCATCCAGACCCAGGCGATCACCCCCATCGGCAAACGGCGCACCATCGTCGACCGGATGGGCCGGCTGGTGGCCCTTGATGAGGAGCGGTTCACCCTCTGGGCCCATCCGCGCTACTTCAACATCCCCGGCGACGAACCCCAGGAGATTCGCCCCCCCGTCGACATCGTCAGGGAGCTTTCCAAGGTGCTGGCACGGCCGCCCGGCGAGCTGCTGCAGCGCATCGGCAGCCGCCGCAGCGGCGTCAAGCTCGCCACCGGCCTGGATCCGGAAACGGCCCATCGGGTCCGCGAGCTCGGCATCAGCGGCATCGATCTGGAGGCGTACCCGCAACGGGTTTACCCGCAGGGTCAGCTGTTCGCCAATGTGGTTGGCTTCCTCAACCTGGAGCGGGTCGCCCAGGCCGGCCTGGAGCAGAGCCGCGACCGGGACCTGCGCCGCCAGGAGGTGACGATGAGCATGCGACGCGGCGCCGACGGCACCCCCCTTCCTGACGGTCTTCAGGCCGGGTCGCTCTACGGTGACGACCTGCGCCTGCAGCTCACCCTCGATGCCCGCCTGCAGCAGGTGGCCCAGCAGGCGCTGGGCAAGCAGGTGAAGCAGTGGAAGGCCAAACAGGGCGCCGCCCTGGTGATGAATGCCCGCAACGGCGAAATCCTGGCCCTGGCCTCCACCCCCAGCTACGACCCCAACAAGTTCTGGAGCTTCAACCCCGGCCTGTTCCGCGAATGGTCGGTGCAGGATCTCTACGAGCCCGGATCCACCTTCAAGCCCATCAATCTGGCCCTGGCCCTGCAGGAGAAGGCGATCCGCCCCGGCGACAAGGTCAACGACGTGGGGCAGCTGAGCATCGGCGGCTGGCCGATCTTCAACCATGACCGCCGTGCCAACGGCCTGATCGATTTCCCCACGGTGCTTCAGGTCTCCAGCAACGTGGCCATGGTGAAGGCCATGTCCCAGGTGAAGCGGGAGCGCTTCTGGCATTGGCTGCGGGCCTTCGGCATCGACGAGATGCCCGACACCGATCTGCCCGGGGCCGTGGCCGGCCAGCTCAAGAGCCGCAGCGAATTCACGTCGGCCCCGATTGAGCCGGCGGTCGCCGCCTTCGGCCAGGGCTTCTCCCTCACCCCCCTCAAGCTGCTGCAGCTGCACGGCATGCTCGCCAACGGCGGCAAGCTGGTGAGCCCCCACATCACCCGCGGCCTGCGCTCCGGCGATGCCCTGGCCAGCGCCACCGCACCGACGGGCGTCCAGCTGCTCGATCCCGCCGTCACCCGCACTGTGGTCAAGTGGATGGAGACGGTGGTGGAGAACGGCAAGGGGATGAAGATCCCCGGCTACCGCATCGCCGGCAAGACGGGCACGGCCCAGAAGGCCCGCAACGGCGTGTACATCCCCGGGGCCAGGATCTGCAGCTTCGTGGCGATCCTGCCCGGGGTCGATACCAGCTATGTGGTGCTGGTGGTGGTGGACGAGCCCCAGGGCGGCAATGCCTACGGCTCCACGGTGGCCCTGCCGGCGGCCCGCCACATCGCCGAAGCCCTGCTCGTGATTGAAAAGGTGCCCCCCAGCCAGCCGATTGTCAGGGGGGCCAGGGCCGCCACGCCGTCCTGAGACGCGCCCGTCCTGAGGGCGCCTCCCGCAGGGGGACCTGTCCTCATTCCCACAACCCTGCTGCCTGGCCCAGGGGGACCGCGGCTAGCGTCAACTCCAAAAGACATCGCGCCCGACACCGTTCCACGATGGCCAACCTTCTCGAACAACTGGCCGCCATGACCGTGGTCGTGGCCGACACCGGCGACATTGAGGCGATCCGCCAGTTCACGCCGCGGGATGCCACCACCAACCCGTCCCTGATCCTGGCCGCCGCCCAGATTCCGGCCTACCAGGAGCTGATCGACCGCTCCCTGCGCGAATCCCGTGAGGTGATCGGCAGGGAGGCCCCGGCCGAGGACGTGGTGCGGGAGGCCATCGATGAGATCAGCGTCACCTTCGGCAAGGAGATCCTCAAGATCGTTCCGGGCCGGGTCTCCACGGAGGTGGATGCCCGCCTCAGCTATGACACCGAGGCCACGATCACCAAGGCCCGCAAGCTGATCGGCCTCTACGCCCAGGCCGGCATCGGCCCTGACCGCGTGCTGATCAAGATCGCCTCCACCTGGGAGGGCATCAAGGCGGCTGAGGTGCTCGAGCGTGAAGGGATCCACTGCAACCTCACCCTGCTGTTCGGCTTCTCCCAGGCCGTGGCTTGTGCCGAGGCGGGCATCACCTTGATCTCCCCCTTCGTGGGGCGCATCCTCGACTGGTACAAGAAATCCACCGGTCGCGACAGCTATCCCGGGGCGGAGGATCCCGGCGTGCTCTCGGTCACGCGGATCTTCAACTACTTCAAGACCTACGGCTACGGCACCGAGGTGATGGGCGCCAGCTTCCGCAACCTCGACGAGATCATTGAACTGGCGGGCTGCGACCTGCTGACGATCTCCCCGGGCCTGATGGACCAGCTGCGCCAGAGCGAGGACCACCTGGAACGGCGTCTCGACGCCGCCCATCCGGGCGCCAGCGAGGCCAAGATTCACGTCGACGAGGCCGCCTTCCGCAGCATGATGGAAGCTGACCCCATGGCCAGCGAGAAGCTCGATGAGGGCATCCGGGGCTTCTCCAAGGCCATCGAGACCCTGGAAGGCCAGCTGGCCCATCGCCTGGCGGTGATCGAGGGCGGAGCCGCCTTCACCCACGCGGTGCACGAGATTTTCCTGCTCAACGATCTCGACGGTGATGGCTGCATCACCCGCGAGGAATGGCTCGGCAGCGATGCCGTCTTCGATGCCCTCGACACCGACAACGACGGCCGCCTGGCGCCGGAAGATGTGCGCGGCGGCCTGGGAGCTCCGCTGGCCATCAGCCGCTGAACCTCCGATCTCCGCCCCATTCCTTGATCGGATGTTCACCTTGATGGGCAAGGATGGGCCCCCCTTTCCACTGACGAATGGCCCACACCGTCCATGCCCTCGACACCATGCGCGCCCTCGCCGCCAAAGGTGAAGTGAGGGACGTCGAGGCCGGATCGATCATCTTCCAGGCCGGCGAACCCGGTGACTCCATGTTCGGTCTGCTGGAGGGAACGGTGCGCCTGAGCTGGAACGCCGATGCCGGTCACGAGGACATCCAGGCCGGTGACGTTTTCGGAGCTGGCGCCCTGGTCACAGCGGAACACCGCCGCTACGGCAAAGCCACGGCGCTCAACGCCTGCAAGCTGCTGGTGATGAACCGTGAGAAGTTCCTGTTCGCCGTCCAGGAGGCGCCCATGTTCGCCCTCGAGTTGCTGGGCTCCATCGACCAGCGCCTGCGAGACCTCAAGGGAGTGACGCGCAACTAGGGCTGGACATATACCCGGAGTAGGGCTGGAGGGTGTCCTCAGCCCCGCTGGAACAGCAGCCGCCGGATCACCCGCTGGGCGATCTCCCCGTAGCCCATCTCGCCGGAGAGGATCTGGGCGATGCGCTGGGGAGCGGTGGGCCGCTTGATGCCGAGCTGGTAGCCCACCCGGGGCACCCGGTAGAACACCTGGGCGATGCGTTTGCCCCAGGCCATCGAATCGCCCCAGGCCTCGCGCATGCGCAGGCTGTAGTGCTCCAGGGCCAGGCCATCCCCATCCAGCCACAGGTCGAGGGCCGCCGCCGCTTCGCAGCCACTCAGCAGGGACGGGCGTAGCCCCTCGGCCAGGAAGGGATCACAGAGCGAGGCCGCGTCGCCAACGGCCACCAGGCCAGGCCCGTGCAGGGCATGGTGGCCATTCCACAGCCGCAGCTGGCCGTGGCGCCGCTCGCCCGCGGCCGCTGGCAACCCCAGGCTGGGCAGCAGGGCGGAGAGCACCGCCTCGCTGTCGGCTTCCTGCTGGCCGACGAAGGTACCCACCCCGATGCTGTAGCCCCCCTGGCGTGGAAACACCCAGCAGAAGCCGTGGTGCACCAGGCCGAACTCGAAGCGGGCCATGTCGGCGGGGTCGGGATCTGCCGCCACCTCCACCGAAACCGTGGCCGCGAAGCGGGGACGCGGGGGGCCCAGGCCGAGGGGCACCGCAAAACGGGAGGCGGAGCCATCGGCGATCACCACGGCCCTGGCCCGCAGCGGCCCCTGACCAGGACCCGACACCTCCCAGAGGCCATCGGCGCCGCGCTCAATCCGCTCGACCCTGCAGCCATGGCGCAGGTCGCCGCCCGCCTGAACGGCCTGGTCCGCCAGGAAGGCATCGAGCACACTGCGGCGCACGATCCAGAAGGGGGCCGCCCCGGGCAGCTCCGCCGTCACCGGATCCTCCAGGCACCAGGTGAAGCGCACCCGGCGGATCACCTGATCCACCGCGGGCGCCAGATCGAAGGGGAACCAGCCCTGCACCGAGGCCGCCATGCCACCGCCACAGGGTTTGGAGCGTCCCGGGGCCTGGGCCTCCAGCAGGATCACCCGGCGGCCACGGGCCGCCAGATGGAACGCCGCCGCGCCACCGGCGGCGCCCGCGCCCACGACGATCACATCGGCATGGGCGGTCTGGCTCACACCTTGAGGATGTCGGCTTCCTTCTCCGCCAGCTTCTTCTCCAGCTCGGCGATGTAGCGATCGGTCAGCTTCTGGACCTTCTCCTGCTCGTCATGGCTCTGGTCCTCGGAGAGCTCACCCTCCTTCTCCAGCTTCTTGATTCGATCGACGCCCTCGCGGCGGAGGTTGCGCAGACCCACCTTGCCTTCCTCGGCGTACTTGGCCGCGAGCTTGCAGAACTCCTTGCGGCGGTCCTCGGTGAGGGGCGGGATGTTGATGCGGATCAGGCGGCCATCGTTGTTGGGGGTCAGGCCCAGATCACTCATGGCGATCGCCTTCTCGATCAGCGCCATGGAACCCCGGTCAAAGGGCTGGATCTGGATCGTCTGGGCGTCGGGGGTGGAGATCGTCGCCAGCGACTTGAGGGGCGTGTCGGCCCCGTAGTACTCGACGCTCAGCTTGTCGAGCAGGGAGGGGTTGGCCCGACCGGTGCGGATGGTGTTGAAGGTGCGCTGGGTGGCTTCCACCGACTTGCGCATGCTGGCTTCGAGATCCATGGCAGGGGAAAGGCGGGGAGGGGGAGGGTCAGCGGGGAGGCGCCGGCACGATGCGGGTGCCGATGGGCTCACCGGCGACCGCTCTGGCTATGTTGCCCGAGCCGAACAGGTCGAAGACCACGATCGGGATCGCGTTGTCCTTGCACAGGGCGATGGCGGTGCTGTCCATCACCTCGAGCTCGCCGCTGAGCACATCGAGGAAGGTGAGGGTCTCGTAGCGGACCGCATCGGCATGCTTGGCGGGGTCCTTGTCGTAGACGCCATCCACCTTGGTGGCCTTGAAGATCACGTCGGCGTTGATCTCAGCGGCCCGCAGGGCGGCGGTGGTATCGGTGGTGAAGAAAGGGTTGCCGCAGCCGGCCCCGAAGATCACCACCCTTCCTTTTTCCAGGTGCCGGATGGCCCGGCGGCGGATGTAGGGCTCGGCCACCTCCTGCATGGAGATGGCGCTCTGGACGCGGGTGGGCACACCGGCGCGCTCGAGGCCGTCCTGCAGCGTGATGGCATTCATCACCGTCGCCAGCATGCCCACGTAATCGGCCGTGGCCCGGTCCATCCCCGCCGCCGAGCCCTTCAGCCCACGAAAAATGTTGCCGCCACCGACGACGATCGCCAGCTGGGTACCCCCGGCCACCACCTCGACCACATCGGTGGCGATCGACTGGACGATGGCGGGATCAATCCCATAACCCTGGCCCCCCATCAGCGCTTCGCCGCTGATTTTGAGGAGAACGCGCCTGTAGGCCATCGACTCGTGCGATCGGCCGAACAGTAGCAACCCTCCCGCTGCACCACCAGGTTGCCCGCGCCTCCGTCACCCGCTTCACTGCCCCAAAGGAGCACCGCCATGGCCGTCGACCAGCCCGGACCTCGCAGCAGCGATGTGATGGCCCGCCTGACGCTCTCAGCCATGGAGCGGGCCAGCGGCAGCCCCGGCTTCTGGGGCCGGCCCGAGGTGCACCGCGCCCTGCTGGTCAGCGGGCTGTCGGTGCTGGTGTGCAGCCTGGCCCGGCTGCGGGCCGACCTGGGCTGATCCGGCACGCCCCGGGGATAAGCGTCAGAACTCGATGCCTGCCTGGGCCTTCACCCCCTGCTCCCGGAACGGATGGCGCACCGCCTTCATCTCGGTGACCAGGTCGGCGCGCTCCAGCAGGGCCGCCGGGGCGCCGCGGCCGGTGAGGGCCACATGGGTCAGCGGCGGGCGCAGGGCGAGTCCTTCCAGCACCTGGTCAGGGTCGAGATAGCCCAGCTTGAGGGCCACGTTGATCTCATCGAGCACCACCAGCTTGCGGTCGGCGTCGGCGAGGTAGGCGCGGGAGCGCTCCCAGGCGCTCTGCACCAGCTGGCGGTCCCGCTCCCGGTCCTGGGTCTCCCAGGTGAACCCCTCGCCCAGGGCATGCCAGTGGAGCGCATCGCCGAAGCGCTCCAGGGCCCGGGCCTCCCCCGGCTGCCAGCCCCCCTTGATGAACTGCACCACCGCCACGTTCTCGCCATGACCCAGGGTGCGCAGCACCAGGCCCAGGGCGGCGGTGGTCTTGCCTTTGCCGTCGCCGGTGAACACGAGCACCAGGCCCTTCTCCAGGTTGCGTTCCCCCACCCGCTGCTGCTGCACCTCCCGGCGGCGCTGCATGCGGCGCCGGTAGGCCTCCTGGTCGACCTCGGGAGCCAGGTCGCCCCCCGGGCCCAGCGCCTCGGCCTGGCGATCCAGGGCCAGCGCCCCGTCTGCCGCGGCTGGGGTCGTGGAGGCGATCGCCGTCATGGGAGCCGGTTGCGTTTGGCGCACTCTGGCGGAACCCCGAACGCCCCGGGCGGCCCCTGGCCTCAGGAGGCCCGCAGGCGTGCCAGGGCGGTGTCGACCGCCTGCTGCTGGTCCCGCCGCGTGATCCAGTGGTGGTAGGTGCGGGTGTGGATCGCCACCGAGTGGCCCATCATCCGGGCGGCCACCGTGTCGGGCAGACCGATGTGGATGGTGCGCACGGCCCAGGCATGGCGCAGGTCGTAAGGGGTGATCGGCAGCCCGTAGCGGCGGAACTGCTCCGCCACCCGCCGGCCCACCTGCTGCAGGGTGGTGCGGCGCAGATCGGTGCAGACCTGGGGCAGCCTTCCGTCGCCCTCGGCCAGGCTCTCCAGGCCGAAGCGCTCCACCCAGTCGGGCTGGAACGGCCACACCTGATGCTCGCCGGTCTTGCTGGTGGGCAGCACCCGCAGCACCCTGTCGCCTCCAGACGCCAGGGCGGAAAGATCACAGAAAAAAACCTCGTGGTTGCGCAGGCCGTAGGTGGCCATCAGGCCGTAGGCCAGGCGCCAGCGAGGATTGGGGATGGCCGCCACCAGCTCCTGGATGCGGGCATCGCTGGGCAGGCCCCGGAAGCGGGCCACGTGCAGGCCGTAGCCGCCACTGCGCTCGCTCCAGTCGGACGGCAGCGGCAGTTCCAGGTGGCGGGCCAAAGCCCCCAGGGCGATGCCGCACTGCTGGCGGCTGCGGCTGGCCAGGGGGTAGGTCTCCAGCACCCGCTCCAGCAGGGTGGCCTCCATAGCCGTTGCCCCACGGGCCCCGGCGGCCACCGCCTCGAGACGCCGCAGGTAGGGCCGGTAGGCACCGCTCCAGGTGCTGCGGCTGCCGGCGGGCCGGCGGCGGCGGCGGGGATCGGCGAAGAAGGCGGCCTCGAAACCGGCCAGCAGCGGCCGCAGGTCCCCGGCCTCAGAGATGGTTTCCGGCATGGATGGGGGGGGCACCTTCGGGACTGACGTCTGGGCTGTCTTGGTGGAAGGGCGCCGGCGCCAGGGCTCCCAGCTGAAGCTGCCCTGCTCCAGCGCCTGCCGCACCCGCTCGAGCTGCTCAAGGGCGGCGGCCACACCGGCGCTGGTGGCCGGCAGCCCCAGGCTGATCCGCTGCACCGGCCGCGCCGCCGTGCCCTGCTGGCAAGGCAGGGGGCCGCGCAAGCCCAGTCGCTGCTGGCGGATCTCCAGGCGCAGGCTGGTGCCCGAGGCCGCCAGGCGCTGATTCTCCTGCCGCACCAGTGCTGCCGGGTCGGCGTCAGCGGTGGCGCCCGGATCGGAAGCGGCTGGCAATGGCAGGGCAGCCAGGGCGATGGCGCGGCAAGCAAGGAGCTCAGCCGGAACCTACCCGTGCCATCCCATGGCCGCCAGGGTGCGGTTCGGTGGCCTGGCTGGCGCCCGCCGGTGGGGAGGCGGCGTTACGCTCAGCCTTTCGGATCGAAGGCATGGCCAGGGTCGGCGTGCTGCTGCTGAACCTCGGCGGTCCGGAACGGATCGAGGATGTCGGGCCTTTCCTATACAACCTGTTCTCCGATCCGGAGATCATCCGTCTGCCCACGCCGGCGCTGCAGAAGCCGCTGGCCTGGTTGATCAGCACCCTGCGCAGCGGCAAATCCAAGGAGGCCTATCGCTCGATCGGCGGCGGTTCCCCCCTGCGCCGCATCACCGAACAGCAGGCCAGGGAGCTGCAGAGCCGCCTGCGCCAGGAAGGGGTCGACGCCACCAGCTACGTGGCGATGCGCTACTGGCATCCCTTCACCGAATCGGCCGTGGGCGACATCAAGGCCGACGGTGTGGAAGAGGTGGTGGTTCTCCCCCTGTACCCCCATTTCTCGATCAGCACCAGCGGCTCCAGCTTTCGCGAACTGCAGCGGCTGCGCCAGGCCGACCCGGCCTTCCAGCGCCTGCCGATCCGCTGCATCCGCAGCTGGTACGACCATCCGGGCTACATCAACGCCATGGCCGGGCTGATCGCCCGGGAAGTGCGCGCCTCCGGCACGCCGGAGTCGGCCCACATCTTCTTCAGTGCCCACGGAGTGCCCAAGAGCTACGTGGAGGAGGCGGGCGATCCGTATCAGCAGGAGATCGAGGCCTGCGCCGCCCTGGTCATGCAACGACTGGAAGAGATGCTGGGCCATGCCAACCCCTCCACCCTCGCCTACCAGAGCCGGGTGGGGCCGGTGGAATGGCTCAAGCCCTACACCGAGGATGCCCTGCGGGAGCTGGGCGAGCAGGGCGTCAAGGAGCTGGTGGTGGTGCCGATCAGCTTCGTCAGCGAACACATCGAGACCCTTGAGGAGATCGACATCGAGTACCGGGAGATCGCCACCGAAGCCGGCATCACCCACTTCCGTCGGGTGCCCGCCCTCGACACCGACCCCACCTTCATCCAGGGCCTCGCCGACCTGGTGCACGAGGCCATGGCCGGCCCGGAGGTGAACCTCGACATGGCGGCCCAACTGCCCAAGAAGGTGAAGCTCTACCCCCAGGACAAGTGGGCCTGGGGCTGGAACAACAGCTCCGAGGTGTGGAACGGCCGACTGGCCATGGTCGGTTTTTCCGCTTTTCTGCTGGAATTGCTCACCGGTCAGGGTCCACTTCATGCCCTCGGACTGCTCTGATCGCCCCAGGCGTCACCGCCTGCGGGGCCGGTCGCTGCTGATCGCGGCGACCCTGGGGCTGAGCAGCCAGGGCCTGCCCGCCGAAGCCCGCAACGCCAGCCTCTGGGGCCGGGGGGCCTTTCCGGTGGCCAGTTTCGCGGGATACACGAGCGGTTTCGGCATGCGCTCCCACCCCCTCAGCGGAGACGTCAGGCCCCACTACGGCATCGACATCGCCGCCCCCCTGGGATCGCCGATCCGCAGCTGGTGGACCGGGACGGTGAGTGAGGTGATCGTCGACGGCGGCTGCGGCAACGGACTGGTGATCCGCTCCGGCAGCTACGAGCACATTTATTGCCACCTCAGTGGGCAGGCTGGCAATGGCCTCTATCGCAGCGGCAACGTTCTGCTTCGGGTGGGCCAGCGGGTGGCCACCGGCCAGGTGATCGCCCACGTCGGCCTGACGGGCAGCACCACCGGCCCCCACCTGCACTGGGGCCTGCGCCACCGGGGCGCCTGGATGGACCCGGCCCGTGTGTTGCGGGCCATGGCGGAGAGCCGCCGCCAGCGCAACCCAATCCCCCTGCAGCGACCTAACCTGGGTGTCTTCCGCTGATGGTGTCCAGATCGTTGCCCGGCTTGATGCCCTCCGGGACTTCCGGTCTTCCAACCTGACGCCCCCCTTCCCCCCTCGCCAGTCCCCAGCCGCCGCCGTGACGCTCACGCCCCTTCCCCCCGCCACAGCCGCCGCAGGGCACACAGCCGCCGCAGGGCCAACAGCCGCCGCAGAGAGGGGCGCTGATCTGTCGGCACCGATGCGGGTCAGCGGCGGCTATGCCCTGATGGATGCCCTGCATCGCCACGGTGTCAGGCACATCTTCGGCTATCCAGGCGGGGCGATCCTGCCCATCTACGACGAGCTCCACAAGGCCGAATCCCGGGGCTGGCTGAAGCACATCCTGGTGCGTCACGAGCAGGGCGGCACCCATGCCGCCGATGCCTACGCCCGTGCCACTGGAAAGGTGGGCGTCTGCTTCGGCACCTCCGGCCCCGGCGCCACCAACCTGGTCACCGGCATCGCCACCGCCCAGATGGATTCGGTGCCGATGGTGGTGATCACCGGGCAGGTGCCCCGGGCTGCGATCGGCACCGATGCCTTCCAGGAAACCGACATCTTCGGCATCACCCTGCCGATCGTCAAACACTCCTGGGTGGTGCGCGATCCAGCCGACATCGGACGCATCGTGGCGGAAGCCTTCCTGATCGCCGCCAGCGGCCGCCCCGGCCCGGTGCTGATCGACGTGCCCAAGGATGTGGGTGCCGAGGAATTCGACTACATACCGGTGGCCCCGGGGTCGGCGGTGCCCTCCGGCTTCAAGCGTCCGCCGGCCCCCAAGCCGGAAGCGATCCGGGCGGCCCTGGCCCTGATCCGCCAGGCCCGCCGCCCCCTCCTGTATGTGGGAGGCGGTGCCATCGGCTCCGACGCCCACGCGGAAGTGCACCAGCTGGCGGAGCGGTTCCGTCTGCCCGTCACCACCACCTTGATGGGCAAGGGGGCCTTCGACGAGAACCACCCTCTGGCGGTGGGCATGCTGGGCATGCATGGCACTGCCTATGCCAATTTCTCCGTCACCGAGTGCGATCTGCTGATCGCCGTCGGGGCGCGCTTCGATGACCGGGTCACCGGCCGGCTGGACAGCTTCGCCCCCCGGGCCCAGGTGATTCACATCGACATCGATGCGGCCGAAGTGGGCAAGAACAGGGTGCCCGAGGTGCCGGTCGTCTCCGATGTCCGCCTCGCCCTTGAGGCCCTGCTGCAGGCCTCGGTCGGCGAAAGCTCCAACCGGCGCACCGACGCCTGGCTGGAGCGCATCGACACCTGGAAGCACCACTACCCCCTGGTGATTCCCCAGCCCACCGGGGACATCGCCCCCCAGGAAGTGGTCATCGCCCTGCGGGAGCTGGCCCCTGAGGCCTTCTACACCACCGATGTGGGCCAGCATCAGATGTGGGCGGCCCAGTTCCTGCGCAACGGACCCCGTCGCTGGATCAGCAGTGCCGGCCTGGGCACCATGGGCTTCGGCATGCCCGCCGCCATGGGCGTCCAAACGGCTTTCCCCGACGAGCGGGTGATCTGCGTGGCGGGGGACGCCAGCATCCTGATGAACATCCAGGAACTGGGCACCCTCAGCCAGTACCAGCTGCCCGTGAAGGTGGTGGTCATCAACAACGGCTGGCAGGGCATGGTGCGCCAGTGGCAGGAGAGCTTCTACGAAGAGCGCTATTCCAGTTCCGAGATGACCGGAGGTATGCCCGACTTCCCCGCCCTGGCCGAGGCCTTCGGGGTCAAGGGCATCGGCATCACCGACCGGGCCCAGCTGCGCTCCGGCCTCGCTGAAGCCCTGGCCCACCCCGGTCCGGTGTTCGTCGATGTGCGCGTCCGGCGTAACGAGAACTGCTACCCGATGGTTCCCCCAGGAGCCAGCAACGCCCAGATGGTGGGTCTGCCCAGCCATCCCGAACTCGCCATCGATACCATCCGCCAATGCAACGCCTGCGGCAGCACCACGGCCAGCGCCCACCTCTTCTGTCCCAGTTGCGGCGCCAAACTCTGACCCTGCTCGGGGTCCTGTTGGCCATCTTGTTCGTCTGGCCCGGTGCGGCGGCGGCGGCGGAGGTGTTTCAGGTGCGTAGTGGCACCCTGCTGCAGGTGGGCGATGGCAACCGCAGCTACGCCGTGGAGCTCGCCTGCATGGAGCTGGTGGCGGACCACGAGACGGAGGCGACCGCCTGGCTGCGTCAGGCCCTGCCCCGTCGCACCAAGGTGAATCTGCGCCCCATGGGCCAGCGGGATGGCACGCTCCTGGCCCAGGTGAGCCTGCTCTCCAGTGGCGCCGACATCGCCACCGGCCTGATCGCCGCTGGCCTGGCGCAGGCGGAGGCCTGCCCATGAGCCTCAACCGCACCGCCAAGGGCATCGTGCTGGTGCCCACCCTGCTGCTCGGTGGAGCTTTTCTGGCCGCCGGCACCTGGATGGAGGGCCCCGCTGCCGCCAACCGTGGCCTGGCCCTCACCCTGGGAGGGTTCCTGATGGCAGCCGGTCTGCTGGCCCAGCTGCTGCCCGAACCCGGCCCGGACCCATAGTTGGTGTAGTCAGGGCGAATGGGGATGCGGAACTCCGATCAGCTCGTTGTGCCCCTGGCACAGGTCGGCCTGGACTCCATCGCCGAGGTGGGGGGTAAGAACGCCTCCCTCGGGGAGATGATCCAGCAGCTGGGGCCTGCGGGCGTCCAGGTGCCGGGAGGCTTCGCCACCACGGCCGCCGCTTACCGCCTGTTCATCACGGCCAACGGGCTCAGGCCCGCCCTCACCGCGCTGCTCGACGGGCTCGATACCAATGACCTGGCGGCCCTGCAGGCGGCCGGACAGGGGGCCCGCCAGCTGCTGGGTGGGGCGGTCCTGCCGTCCCCCCTGGCGGCGGCGATCGTGGCGGCCTACGCGGAGCTGGCCGCCGAAATGGCCGCCAGCGGTGTCCCTGCCGCCGTGGCGGTGCGCTCCAGTGCCACGGCCGAGGACCTGCCGGAGGCCAGCTTCGCCGGGCAGCAGGAGACCTACCTGCACGTCGAGGGCGAGGCGGCGCTGCTGGAGGCCTGCCGGCGCTGCTATGCGTCGCTGTTCACCGATCGGGCCATCGCCTACCGGCAGCAGCACGGCTTCGATCACCTGGAGGTGGCCCTCTCGATCGGGGTGCAGCGCATGGTGCGCTCCGACCTGGCCAGCTCCGGGGTGATGTTCAGCATCGACACCGAAACCGGTTTCCGCGACGCCGTGCTGCTGACCGCCGCCTACGGGCTGGGGGAAAACGTGGTGCAGGGCGCCGTGAACCCGGATGAATGGCTGATCTTCAAGCCCACCCTGGAGCGGGGTTTCGCCCCGATCCTCAGCCGGCGACTGGGCAGCAAGGCGCTGCGCATGGTCTACGCCGACCCCAGCGGCGGCGATGGCCGGGCGGTGCGCAACGAAGCGGTGTCCCCGGACGACAGCCGGCGCTTCGCCCTCAGCGATGGCGAGGCGCTCACCCTGGCGCGCTGGGCCTGCGTGATCGAACGCCACTACAGCGAGCGCCGCGGCGTGCCCACCCCGATGGACATCGAATGGGCCAAGGACGGCCTCAGCGGGGCGCTGTTCATCCTCCAGGCCCGGCCGGAGACGGTGGAATCCCGCCGGGGCGGAGCGGTGCTGCGCAGCTGGCACCTGGAGCCGCACCAAGCTGAGGAGATCACCAGCGGCCGGGCCATCGGTGCCTCGGTGAGCAGCGGCCGGGCCCGGGTGATCAACGATCCCAGCGAGATCGCCCGGTTCAGCAGCGGCGACCTGCTGGTCACCCGTCGCACCGACCCCGACTGGGAGCCGATCCTGAGGAAGGCCAGCGGTGTGGTCACCGACCAGGGGGGCCGCACCTGCCACGCGGCGATCATCGCCAGGGAGATGGGCCTGACGGCGATCGTCGGCACGGGCGAGGGCACCAGCCGCATCGGCGACGGCGACACCGTCACCCTCAGCTGCTGCGAGGGGGATGTGGGCCATGTGTACCGCGGGGCCCTGCCCTTCCGGGTGGAGGAGCAGGCCATCGACGACCTGCCGGACACCCGCACCAGGATCCTGATCAACGTGGGCAATCCCGAGGAGGCCTTCAACCTGGCCTCGATCCCCTGCGACGGAGTGGGGCTGGCCCGGCTGGAGTTCATCATCGCCAACCACATCCGCGTGCATCCGATGGCGTTGCTGCAGCCCGAACGGGTGACGGCGGCGGCCGATCGGGCCGCCATCGCCGAGCTGATCGTGGGCTACGACGACCCGCCCGATTACTACGTGGACCTGCTGAGCCAGGGCATGGCCCGGATCGCCGCCGCTTTCCATCCCCGGCCGGTGATCCTGCGCTTCTCCGACTTCAAGAGCAACGAATACGCCCGGCTGCTGGGCGGGTCGGCCTTCGAGCCGGCGGAGGAGAACCCGATGATCGGCTGGCGGGGGGCGTCGCGCTACTACGCGCCGGCCTTCCGCGCCGCCTTCGGCCTGGAGTGCCAGGCCCTGCGCCGGGTGCGGGAGTCGATGGGCCTGGGCAACGTGATCCCAATGGTGCCCTTCTGCCGTACCCCCGAGGAGGGGGACCGGGTGCTGGCCGTGATGGCCGCCGAAGGACTGGTGCGGGGGAAGAACGGGCTGGAGGTGTACGTGATGTGCGAGCTGCCCAGCAACGTGATCGGTGCTGAAGCCTTCGCCGAGCGCTTCGACGGCTTCTCGATCGGCTCCAACGACCTCACCCAGCTGACCCTGGGACTCGACCGGGACTCCGCCCTGGTGGCGGACCTGTTCGACGAGCGGCATCCCACGGTCAAGGAGATGATCCGCCTGGCGATCCGCACGGCCCGGCGTTGCGGCCGCAAGATCGGCATCTGCGGCCAGGCCCCCAGCGACTATCCCGACTTCGCCCGTTTCCTGGTGGAGGAAGGGATCGACTCGATCAGCCTCAACCCCGACGCGGTGGTCACCACCCGGATCGCCATCGCCGCCATGGAGGCCGAGCTGGACGCGGCCGCCTCAGCAGGAAGCCTGACGCAGCCGGACTGAGGGGGCGCCCATGGGTGGGGCCCAGAGGCGCCAGAGCAGCAGGCCGTGGGCGCTGCAGCGCACCACGCAGAGCGCCGCCAGACCCATGCAGAGGGGACAGTGAGCCAGACCCATCAGAACGTCGGCCCCAACCTCGATCAGCTTCCACCATGGCACCTTCCGCGGCGTCGTGCCCTAGAACGCCAACAGCCCCCTGCCTGCACCGGCCGTGCTGCGCCTCAGCGAGCTGAAGTTGCCGCTCGATCACAGCACCGCCGATCTGGAGGCGGCCATCACCCAGCGGCTGGGGCTGGCGCCCGGTGAACTGCGCAGCCACCAGCTGGTGAAACGCAGCGTCGATGCACGCCGGCGCGGGGCCATTTCCCTGGTGTACTGCCTCGACCTCGCCCTCGAGGGCGGCGCCCGGCGCCGCCTGCTGCGCCGCTTCGCCGGCGATCCCCACCTGCGACCAACCCCGGACAGCCGCTACCGCCCCGTGGCCCGGGCCGAGGGGACGAGCCCGGCGCTCCGACCGGTGGTGGTGGGCGCCGGCCCCTGCGGCTATTTCGCCGCCCTGCTGCTGGCCCAGATGGGTTGGCGGCCCCTGCTGCTGGAGCGGGGCAAGGTGGTGAAGGAGCGCACGGCGGACACCTTCGGCTTCTGGCAAGGCCGCCGCCGCTTCGATCCCGGCTCCAATGCCCAGTTCGGTGAAGGGGGCGCGGGCACCTTCTCCGACGGCAAGCTCTACAGCCAGGTGAGTGAAGAGCCCGCCTACATCCGCAAGGTGCTTGAAGAGCTGGTGGCGGCCGGGGCCGACCCCGACATCCTCACCCTGCACCACCCCCACATCGGCACCTTCAAGCTGGCCACGGTGGTGCGGGGGCTGCGGGCCCGGATCGAGGCCCTGGGCGGCGAAGTCCGCTTCGGCCAGCACGTGGTGGAGCTGCTGCTGGAGGAGGGGGCCGACCGGCAGCTGGCCGGTGTGCGCCTAGCTGACGGCACGGCCGTCGCCACCCGGCATCTGGTGCTGGCGCCGGGCCACAGCGCCCGCGACACCTTCCTGATGCTGCACGCGTTGGAGGTGGCCATGGAGCCGAAACCCTTTGCCGTCGGGGTGCGAATTGAGCATCCCCAGGCCCTGGTCGACCAGGCCCGCTGGGGGGAAGCCGCCGGCCACCCGCGGCTCGGCCCCGCGGAGTACAAGCTGGTGCACCACTGCAAAAGGGAAGCCACAGCCGGCCGCAGCGTCTACAGCTTCTGCATGTGTCCGGGCGGCCTGGTGGTGGGCGCCACCTCGGAGGAAGGCTGTGTCGTTACCAACGGCATGAGCCAGCATTCCCGCCAGGAACGCAATGCCAACAGCGGTCTGGTGGTGCCCGTGAGCCAGGAGGATCTGGCGCCCTACGGCAAGCCGGGGGGGGAGGCCCTGGCCGGGATCGCCTTCCAGCGCCACTGGGAGCACCAGGCCTTCCGCGCCGGCGGCAGCGATTACCGGGCGCCGGCCCAGTGGCTCGGTGATTTCCTGGCGCGTCGCCCCAGTCAGGAGGCGCCCCCGGGGGCGGTGGAGGGGTCGTACCAACCCGGCCTCCGCTTCGGCAGCCTCGATGGCTGCCTGCCGGACTATGTGCTCGAGGCGATCCGGGAAGCGCTGCCGGTTTTCGGCCGCCGCATCCCGGGCTATGCCATGGATGGTGCCCTGCTCACCGGCGTGGAGACCCGCACCTCCTCACCGCTGCGGTTGCAGCGTCATCCAATACGGCTCGAAAGCCTGAACACACCGGGGCTGTTCCCGGCGGGGGAAGGGGGAGGCCATGCCGGCGGCATCCTCTCGGCGGCGATCGACGGCATCAAGGTGGCGGAAGCCGTGGGTCTCAGCCTCTGTGCGCCGCCGCCCCCTGGGACACCACCCCACTCCACTGCACGGCCTTGACCCCGTCGCGGCGCCAGGAATGGAACAACAGTGGCTCGGCCACCGTGCAAAGCGGGCAGAGGGCGATCTGCTCCGGCGCCAGACCGTCCTGCTCCAGCTGCAGCGCCGTGGCCCGGCGGATGTCCAGCCGATCCTTGCCGGGAGCCGGATCCAGCAGCAGGGCACCGCAGCGTTCGAGATCCACCAGGGCGCCATCGGGCACCGGGACGCTGCTGCCCGCCACCATGGCCGCGGCCACCTGCAGGGTGACGGAGCGCTCCACCTGGTAGCGGATGCCGTCCACGGCTGGCCCGAGGGCCACCCGCAGCTGGTCCCGGCGGGCTCCGTCCGCCACCAACGCCTCGATCGCCGCCGGCACGATCCGGCCCGCGACCCCACGCCAGCCGGCGTGGCAGGCCGCCACCCGGCCGCCGGCGCGGTCAACGATCAACACCGGAGTGCAGTCGGCGCCGCACACCCAGAGGCTCTGGCCGCCGCGATCGCTGCGCAGTCCATCGGCCTCCGGCCAGGGGGCCCGCTCGGCGTCCCCGGCAGCGAGCACGGTGCCGCCATGCACCTGGCGGGTGCGATGCACACCAACGCCGGCACTGATTTCCCCAGCCAGCTCCTCTGGCTGGCGGCCCTGCCACTGGCGGGTGAAGAAGCCGTGCTCGAAGCCGGCCAGCAGATCGCACTGGAGGTAATGGCCGCCGTAGGTGCCCACCCAGGTCCAACCGGGCAGGTCATTGAAGCCCGCATCGGGCCGCTCGAAGGGGGCCTCGAGCGCCTCAGCCATCCGGCTGATCCCGCAACAACCAGAAGCCTTCGAGGGCCGGAGCCTCCTCGCTCGCCTGGATGGCGATGAACTGCAGACCGCCGGCCCGCTCCCGGGCTTCCGCCAGGGCCACGCTGGCCAGCTGCGCTTCCTCCTCCGGCAGGCGGGCCAGGATCCAGCGATCCTCCAGGCCAGCCTCCAGCACCAATTGACCGGCGCAGACTTCCAACCGCGCCGGCTCCAGGCCGGACAACCAGCCGGCGATGGCCAGGGCCCGCCGGCGGCTGAACAGCCGGATCCCTGGGATCGGAGTGGCGGGATCCACACCATCAGGCAGGGCCACCAAGCCGGGGAAGGCGATCTCCCAGCCGCCGGCCTCGGCCAGCGTCGCGGCAGTGAGGGTGGCCCAGCTCCAGCTGTCGCCCCTGGCCGCCTCCGGCAGGGGCAGGGCCACCGGCGGGATCGGTTGCGGGGGGGGGGCCAGGGGACCGGCCATGTAGCCCGGCTCCTGGGGGTAGACGGTGGCCTGTCGCTCCCGCAGCCACTCCACCAGGCCATAGCAGCGCCGGCTCGGCACCAGCTCCAGGCCAAGCCCTTCGGCGGCCCGCTGCACCATGGCGCGCATCGAGCCGCGCCAGCAACGCAGCCGCCGCGGCGGGCCGAAGCCCTGCTCGGCGGCGTCCTGGATCGCCGCTTCGATCGCCCCGCGCAACCACTGGGAATTGACGCTGGCAGCCGGGCACGCCATGAACCAGCGGAAGGGCTCAGGTGCCGGCTGCAGACCCGCGGTGGTGCAGATCAGCAGTTCCCAGCGCTTCTTGCCATCGGCCTCCAGGATCGGCCTGGAGTAGTAGTCGAGTTCCCAGTCAGGGCCAGGCGCCAGCAACGCTCCACTCATCCTGCGTCCTGTTCCTGCTGGCGCAGCAGCGAGCGGGCTCGGTGGGCCCGGTCCTCGGCCTCGGCCATCACGGTCTCCTTGGCGATCAACAGTTCCCCGGCCGGGCCTTCGAGCAAGGCGGTGTTGAGGGCGATGCGGCCGCGGGCGGGGTCGATGGCGGTGACCAGGGCCTTGATGGCCTCCCCCTGCTGGAAGGCCTCCCGCAGGTCGCGCAGGACGCCGCCGGTGATGCAGGAGTGGTGCAACAGGCCGCTGACGCCACCCAGATCGATGAAGTAGCCGTAGGGCTTGATCGAGGCCACATGGCCTTCGACCAGCTGCCCCACCTCCAGGGTGGCGAAGCGGGCGGCACTGGCGGCCCGCTTTTCGGAGAGCACCAGCTTGCTGGTCTCGGCGTTGACCTCCAGGAAGGCCACCCCCAGGGTCTGGCCGACGAGGGCTTCGTGATTCTCACCCTCGTTGAGCTGGGAGCGGGGGATGAAGCCGCGCAGCCCCTCGAGATCGCAGGTGACGCCACCACGGTTGAAGCCGCTCACCTTGACCTGCACCACCTTGCCCTCCTTCTCCAGCTGGCGCACCTTCTCCCAGCTGTGGCGCAGGGCGAGGGCACGGGCGCTGATGGTCACCATCCCATCGGCGTTCTGCTCACGGGTGACGAGCACCTCGATCGGCAACCCCTTGGGGAAGCGCTCCTTGAGGTTGGTGATCACCCCGAGGCCGCACTCGCTCTTGGGCATGAAACCGGGGGCCTTGCCGCCGATGTCGACATAGACACCGTCGCTCTCCATGCCGATCACCACCCCCTTGACCACCTCACCGGTGGTGCCGATCGGAGCGTTCTCATCGAGGGCGGCGAGGAAGGCCTCCTCATCGAAATCGAAGTCGTCCACGGTGCGGGCCTGGCGGGAGGCCGTCGCAGGGGCGGCCTCAGCTCCGGCGTTGGAGGCAGTGGCGGTGGCGGATCCGCGTGAGGTTGAACCGCCACGGCGATCGGTGGCCGGGCCGAGCAGGTCGGCCATGGTGAGGCCCTCGAGGGCATCCATGTTGAAGCGGTCCTCGTCCGCCGGGGGCGACGACGGCGGCCGCAGCGGCGGCGCGGCCGGGCTCGACACCACTGGAGCGAGGGGCGCTTCGGCGGCCACCTCCTCCTCCTTCTTGATCATCAACACCTGGGGGGGCTTGCGCAGCGGCACAGGGGCCGACCCGGAAGGTCTCGCCGGCGGCATGGGGCGCTGGGCGGAGTTCCGGGGCTGACGCGGCGCGGGGTTGCCGGTTCCTGCCATGGAGGTCCTCAGCGAAGCACGGGGCTCCACACTGTACGAATCACCCGTTGAGGCCCGTCCTCCCCCCGCCGATGCCCCCCTGCAGCGAGCGTCGCCTCGCCAGCCTCAGTTGGACAGCGGTGCAGGAACAGGCCGCCCGCCCGGGAAGCACGGTGGTCTGGCCCTTCGGCGCCATCGAGCAACACGGCCCCCTGCTGCCCCTGGGCACCGATGCCCTGTTTGCCGAGCGGGTGGCCGAGGCCGTGCTGGAGCGGCTCGACCCTGACCTGCCGATCTGGCGGCTGCCGCTGCAGAGCATCGGCTTCTCCCCGGAGCACCTGGGCTTCCCAGGAACCCTCAGCCTTCCCGCCGATCTGATGATCGAGCTGGTGCGCTCCGTGGGCAGGGGGATCGCGGCAGCGGGCTTCCAGCGGCTGGTGCTGTTCAACGCCCATGGCGGCCAGATCGGCCTGCTGGAGGCGGCGGCGCGGGAGTTGCGGGTGCTGGAACCCGGCCTGGCGGTCCTGCCCTGCTTCCTCTGGCGCGGTGCCGATGGACTGGCGGAACTGATTCCCGAACCCGAACGCAACACCGGGCTCCATGCCGGCCTGGCGGAAACCAGCCTGATGCTGTTTCTCGAACCGACCACCGCCGGAGCCCTGCCTGCCGCCGACGGGCTTGCCCCCAACCCGGCGCCCCCCAGCGGCTGGAGCCTGGAAGGGGCCTGCCCCTGCTCCTGGCGCACGGAGGAACTGAGCGTCAGTGGGGTCATCGGTGATCCCGCTGGCGCCAGCGAGGACCTCGGCCGCAAACTCTTCCTGCGCCTGGTGGACAGCTGGGAGCGGCGCCTAGACGCTCTGGTGCGTAGCGATTGGCCACCGACTTCCAGCAGGCCATGACTAAAGTTGCAGGGTTGACTGAGTCTGCGGTCCCCATGCCCACCCTGGAAACCACCACGTCCGTCGATTCCGCCCTGGGCCCGCTTGAGGGGAGCGAACTTCCCGACTTCACCACCGCCGCCTACAAGGACGCCTACAGCCGCATCAACGCGATTGTGATCGAAGGCGAGCAGGAAGCCCACGACAACTACATGTCCCTGGGGACGCTGCTTCCTGACCAGGCCGAGGAGTTGGGCCGCCTGGCGCGCATGGAGCTGAAGCACATGAAGGGTTTCACCGCCTGCGCCAACAACCTCGGCGTCACCGCCGACATGCCCTTCGCCCAGGAGTTCTTCTCCCCCCTGCGCAACAACTTCCAGGCGGCCCTCAAGGACGGGAAGGTGGTCACCTGCCTGCTGATCCAGGCCCTGCTGATTGAAGCCTTCGCCATCTCGGCTTATCACATCTATATCCCTGTGGCCGATCCTTTCGCCCGCAAGATCACCGAAGGAGTCGTCAAGGACGAGTACACCCACCTCAACTACGGCCAGGAGTGGCTCAAGGCCCACCTTGAAGAGTCCCGCGCCGAGCTCGAGCAGGCCAACCGCGACAACCTCCCCCACGTGCGCCGCATGCTGGATCGGGTCGCCGCTGATGCCGCAGTGCTTCACATGGAAAAGGAAGACCTGATCGAGGATTTCCTGATCGCCTACCAGGACGCCCTCACCGACATCGGCTTCACCCCTCGGGAGATTGCCCGCATGGCCGCTGCAGCGCTGCTGGGCTGAGCTGACCACGCAAGCTCGCCGGGGGAGGATGTAGCGTCGGCGACATCCGGCCCTGCCCTGCCGCCGCGTTCTCCTTCCTGCATGTTCGGCCTGATTGGTCATTCCACCAGCTTCGAGTCGGCGCGCAATCTGGCGCGAAGCCTCGGTTTCGAGGAGTACGCCGACGGGGATCTGGACATGTGGTGCAGCGCCCCGCCCCAGTTGGTGGAGAGGATCAGCGTCACCAGCCCCACGGGCCAGTGCATCGAAGGGGCCTACATCGACTCGGTGTTCGTGCCGGAGATGTTGAGCCGCTTCAAGACGGCCAAGCGCAAGGTGCTCAATGCCATGGAGCTGGCCCAGAAGAACGGCATCGACATCACCGCCCTGGGTGGCTTCACCTCGATCATTTTCGAGGATTTCAAGCTGCTGAGGGAACAGCAGGTTCGCGCCACCACCCTCGACTGGCAGCGCTTCACCACCGGCAACACCCACACCGCCTGGGTGATCTGCCGCCAGGTGGAAGCCAACGCTCCACAGCTGGGCCTTGACCTGCGTCGGGCCAAAGTGGCCGTGGTGGGCGCCACCGGCGACATCGGCAGTGCCGTCTGCCGTTGGCTCTCCCAGCGCACCGGCGTCGAGGAACTACTGCTGGTGGCCCGCCGTCCCCAGCCGCTGGCCGATCTGCAGCAGGAACTGGGCGGTGGCCGCATCCTTTCGCTGGAGGACGCCATGGCCGAGGCGGACGTGGTGGTCTGGGTCGCCAGCCTGGCCCAGGCCAGCAGCATCGATCCGGGCCGGCTGCGCCGCCCCTGCCTGATGATCGATGGCGGCTACCCCAAGAATCTGGACACCAAGGCCGCCGGCGAAGGCATCCACGTGCTCAAGGGCGGCATCGTCGAATTCGGCTCCGACATCGGCTGGCAGATGATGGAGGCGGCGGAGATGGCCAATCCCCAGCGTCAGATGTTCGCCTGCTTCGCCGAAGCGATGCTGCTGGAGTTCGAAGGCCTGCGCACCAATTTCAGCTGGGGCCGCAACAACATCACCCTCGAGAAGATGGATCTGATTGGTGCCGCCTCGCTTCGCCACGGGTTCCAAGCCCTTGGCCTGGAACATCCGGCACCGGTCCCCAGCCTCTCTTCCACCTGATCCCTGCCTTCCCGACCATGGCCCGCCGCGTCCTGCTGGACTTCGAAAAACCACTGGTGGAGCTGGAGGAGCAGATCGAGCAGATCCGCCAGCTGGCCCGCGATTCCGAAGTCGATGTGAGCCAGCAGCTGCTGCAGCTGGAAACCCTCGCCACCCGGCGCCGCGAGGAGATCTTCAGCTCCCTCAGCCCGGCCCAGAAGATCCAGGTGGCCCGCCACCCCCAGCGGCCCAGCACCCTCGACTACATCCAGGTGATCACCGACGAGTGGCTCGAGCTGCACGGCGACCGCCGCGGCAACGACGACCGCGCCCTGGTGGGCGGCGTGGGTCGCATCGGCGACCAGGCGGTGGTGCTGCTCGGCCACCAGAAGGGCCGGGACATGAAGGAGAACGTGGCGCGTAACTTCGGCATGGCCTCGCCCGGCGGCTACCGCAAGGCGATGCGGCTGATGGACCACGCCGACCGCTTCCGCCTGCCGATCCTCAGCTTCATCGACACACCCGGCGCCTATGCAGGGGTCAAAGCAGAGGAGGAGGGCCAGGGCGAGGCGATCGCGGTGAACCTGCGCGAGATGTTCCGCCTGCGGGTGCCCATCATCGCCGTGGTGATCGGTGAGGGGGGCTCCGGCGGCGCGCTCGGCATCGGCGTGGCCGACCGGCTGCTGATGTTCGAGCACAGCGTCTACACGGTGGCCAGCCCCGAGGCCTGTGCCTCGATCCTCTGGCGCGATGCGGCCAAGGCCCCCGCCGCCGCCGAGGCCCTGCGCATCACCGCGGCTGATCTTCTGCAGCTGGGGCTGGTGGATGTCCTGCTGAAGGAACCCTCCGGCGGCAACCACTGGGCGCCCATGCAGGCCGCCGAGACACTCCGCACGGCCCTGCTGGACCAGCTCGATGCGCTGAAGACCTGCAGCGAATCCGCCCTGGTGGAGGCCCGCTACGCCAAGTTTCGGCGCATGGGCCAGGTTCTGGAGGGGGCGGCGACGGATCCCGCCCACGCGCCGTAGGGTTGACCTCCTGCCACTGCGCCCGTTGCCCACCGCCCTGATCACCGGTGCCTCCCGCGGCATCGGCGCCGCCGCCGCCCGCCGCTTCGCCGCCGAGGGTTACGACCTCCTGCTGGTGGCCCGCAGCACTGCCGACCTTGATGGCCTGGCCGAGGAGCTGCGGGGGCTGGGCCGTCACATCGAAACCCAGGCCCTCGACCTGGCCGAGGCGGAGGCCATCCCTGGCACGATGGCCGAGCTGCTCGGGCGGGGGCTGGTCCCTTCGGTGGTGATCAACAACGCCGGTGCCGCCTGGACCGGCCCCCTGGCGGCCATGCCCCTCGAGCGCTGGCAATGGTTGCTGCAGCTCAACCTGACCAGCGTCTTCCAGGTCTGCCTGGCGGTGCTGCCCGGCCTGCGCCAGGCCGGTGGCGGCAGGATCATCAACGTCAGCAGCCATGCCGCCAGGAATGCCTTCCCGGACTGGGGGGCTTATAGCGTCAGCAAGGCCGCCCTGGCATCGTTCAGCCGTTGCCTTGAGGCAGAGGAACGCTCCGCCGGCATTAAGGTGAGCACCCTCACCCTGGGGGCGGTGAATACACCTCTTTGGGACAGTGAAACCGTCCACAGTTCCTTCGACCGACGTGCCATGCTTTCACCTGAGCAGGTGGCTGAATCCCTGCTCTACCTAGCGCGGCAACCCCATTGCCAGACGGTTGAGGACCTCACCCTGATGCCTGCCGCCGGAGCCTTCTAACCCCCCTTATGACATCCACCCTCCCCAGCGGCCTCAGCGCCCGTCAGGTCGCTCCCGTCACCACCCCCATTCCCGTCAGCCTGCGGATCCGCGAGCGACTGCAGAAGCAAGGGGTGCCGTTCCTGGCCAACGACAACATTTCCGAGCATCTGCGCGAAGGCGAGCTCGACCAGCTGGAGATCGAAGTGGCCGGCAAGGTGCGCGAGTTGCTGCGCAGCCTGGTGATCGATATCGAGAACGACCACAACACCGAGGAGACGGCCGAACGGGTGGCCAAGATGTACCTGCACGAGGTGTTCAAGGGGCGCTACCACGAGCAACCCAAGATCGCCAGCTTCCCCAACGTGAAGCAGCTCGATGAGATCTATACCGTTGGTCCCATCTCGATCCGCTCCGCCTGTTCCCACCACCTCGTGCCGATCCTGGGCAACTGCTGGATCGGGATCAAACCGGGCGAACGGGTGATCGGTCTGTCGAAGTTCTCCCGGGTCGCCGACTGGGTCTTCTCACGGCCCCACATCCAGGAAGAGGCCGTGATCATCCTCGCTGACGAGATCGAACGACTGTGTGAGCCCCTCGGCCTGGCGATCCTTGTCAAAGCCCAGCACTACTGTATGAAGTGGCGCGGCGTGAAGGAACCCCAGACCAGCATGGTCAACTCTGTCGTGCGCGGTGATTTCCGCCACGACCCCAGCCTCAAGCAGGAGTTCTTTGAGCTCGTGCGTCAGCAGGAGTCGCTGCTCGGTAACTGAGCCGCTGCGTGACGCTCAGGATCCGGGTCCGGCCATGACCGGCCCCACCACCTGGGACACGCTGCGCTGGCTGCCGCTTGAGGTGGGCACAGCTACCACCACCATCACCTGGTAGGCCACGTCGGCCGGCGTCAGGGCATAGGTGGGGCCGCTGGCCCCCTGGATCAGCTGCCAGTGGCTCCGGCCAGGGGCCAGGCGATACCAGTGAAAGGCGCTGGGGGGCAGGGAGGCCAGCACGTCAGCCGTGGCCGTGGCTTGCAGCAGGGCTCCCTGCCGGGCTTCCCCCTGCAACAGCAGCTGGTTGAGCCCGGCTATCCGCTGCTGCACCGCCCCCTCGATCTGCTGATCCCCGGCGATTTCCTGGCGCAGCAACTGGATCTGCTGCTGGGGATCGGCCGTGATCCCCGGCACACACTGCAGCGTCCCCTGCACCAGCTGACAACCCACCAGATCCTGGGCTTTGAGGCCGGCCCCTGGCCCCATCAGCAGCAGCAGGCCCAGGGGCAGGGCGGCACGAAGGCGGAGGGCGCGACGAAGGAAGGACAAAGGGGACTCAGAGATCGGACTGCACCGATCCTGGACCCGGCAGTGCCAAAAGCCAATCAACCGGTGGCGGAACCACGCACCGCCGCCACCAGGGCCGCGACCCGCGCCAGGTTCTTGACGCCGGGGCGATCCTCCAAGGAGCTGGAGGCATCAAGACCATCGGGGCGGAGCCGGGCCAGCAGCTCGGTCACCGTCTCGGGGCCGACGCCACCGGCCAGCCACCAGGGGAAGGTCGGGCGGAAATCCTCCAGCCAGGCGGTGGGGATCCGCTGCCCGGTGCCCCCCAGCTGGCCGGGCTGCCAGGCGTCCAACAACAGGGCCTCGACCACCTCGGCATAGGCGGCCGCCGTCTCCAGATCCTCGGGGGAGCGCACCCGCAGGGCCTTCCATATCCGGACACCCAGCCGCTGGGCCAGCTCACCGCAGCGCTCCACGCTTTCATCCCCATGCAGCTGGAGCACCGCATGGCCCCGGCCCACGCCGAGCTCCTCCAGCCGGTCGTCGCTGGGATCGGCCACCACGAGCACGCCGAAGCAATCACCGCCGGCGGCCATGGCCGCGAACAGATCGGGCCGTTGCGCCACTGGCACAAAGCGGGGTGAGCTGGGCACGGCGATGACGCCGATCGCATCGACCCCCAGGGCGGCGATGGCGATGGCCTGGGCCGGCTGCCTGAGCCCACAGATCTTCAGCAGCGGGGAGGAAACCAGAACAAGGTTGGCCGGGGTGCCTTTCTAGGATGGGGTCGAAAACACCGGCTCTGGCCGGATCTCTGCCCGGACGGTGCCCGTGGGTGAAGGCTGGCAACTGCTGACGATCCGCGGCATTCCCCTGCGCATCCACCCGAGCTGGTTCGTGATCCTGCTGCTGGCCACCCTGGGCTTCCAGCAGCAGTACGCCCTCAGCCTCCGCGGCCAGCTCGCCCCGGCGGCGCTCTGGGCCGTGGCCCTGGTCACCTCTTTGGCCCTGTTCGTTTCCGTGCTGCTGCACGAGCTGGGCCATTCCCTGGTGGCCCTGCAGCAGGGGGTGAAGGTGAAATCCATCACCCTCTTCCTGCTGGGGGGGGTGGCCAGCGTGGAGCGGGAATGCTCCACCGCCCGCGGTGCCCTGATGGTGGCGGCGGCAGGACCGGCGGTGAGCCTGGTGCTGGGCATCGGCCTGCTGGCCTCCACCCATGCCGCCAGTCACCTCACCCCCGTCCTGGGGCAGGTGGTGGAACGGCTCGGCGCCCTCAACCTGATCCTGGGGCTGTTCAACCTGCTGCCCGGGCTGCCCCTGGATGGAGGCCTGATCGTCAAGGCCCTGGTCTGGGAATTCTCCGGCAGCCAAAGGCGGGGCGTCGAGGTGGCCAACACCTGCGGCCGCTTCCTGTCCCTGTTCGCCGTGGGGATGGGCACGGTGCTGCTGCTGCGGGGTGGCGGCATCGGCGGAGCCTGGCTGATTCTGCTGGGTTGGTTCGGCCTGGGGGCGGCCCGCAACCAGAAGCAGATGCTGGTCGTCCAGCAGGCCCTCAAGGATCTCAAGGTCAAGGATGTGGCCCAGCGCCGCTTCCGGGTGCTGGAGGCCGACACCAGCCTGCGGGAGCTGAGCCGGATGCGCCTCGGCACCGCCCCGCCGATCGCCGAGGCCGGGGAAGGCGCTGCCCCCTCCGACAAGGACGCCCATGGCCCAGCGGACTGGCTGCTCGTCTGCGACCGGGGCCGCTGGCAGGGTGTCATCGACGACGCTCCCCTCCAGGCCCTGCCCGTGCAGTGCTGGGACAGGGAACGGGTACGCGACCATCTGCAGCCCCTCTCCAGCCTGCCCTCCATCCCCGAATCGGCCGCGCTTTGGCAGGCCGCCCTCCAGCTCGAAGACGGTGGCCACCAGCGGCTGCTGGTACTGAGTCCGGCCGGACTGCCCTGCGGAACCGTGGAGCGGCCCGAACTGGGAGATGCGGTGCTGAAGAAGCTGGGTCTGCGGCTCCCCGCCAATCTGCTCTCCGCCGCCAGGCGTGAGAACGGCTATCCCCTCGGCATGGCCCTGGGTCAGGTGGCCCGCGGCATGGTCAGCTCGGGGGAGGTGTCCCTGCTCACCGACAAGGTCGCCCGATAACAGCCCAGGCCTCGGGCGATCACGGCCAGCTCCGCGGGGCTGAGGGGCCGGACCCGTGGCAGGCAAGTGTCGTGATCGCCGCCGCCATGGCCCCCCTCAGCCAGGCCCTCTGCAAGCCCCCCAGCCAGCAGGGGCAGCCAGCGCGCCGCCGAGCGGTACAGGTGCTGCTCCAGGTCCTGCCCGGCCAGTGGCAGGGGATCAAGCTCCGGGGGATCGCCGCTGAACACCTCCCGCCAGAGGCTGGGGCAGGGGTCCAGCTGGATCGATCCGTGCTGCAGCAGATGGCCGCCACGCCAAAGCTGGGCACTGCCCACCCGCTTGGCGCCGTTGGCCTGCACCAGGTCGGCGACGGTGCTGGTGGCGAAGCAGCTGCTGCGTTGCAGGCTGGCCGCCTGGCTGCCGCACAGCAGCGGCTGGCCCAGGGCCGCGAACGCTTCAACGAGCCAGACGAGGGCCCGGCCGTAGACCGCAGAGCGTGTTCCCTGCGGCCGGGGCCACACCAGGGCATAGGTGAGATCGCCACCATGGAGGACGGCCCGGCCGCCACTGGGCCGTCGCACCAGATCAAGGCGCCCCTGCCGGGCCAGATCACACCAGTGGGGCTCGAGGCGCCGCTGGTGCCAGCCCAGGGAAAGGGTGGGCCGCGACCAGCGGTAGAGACGGAAGGCCGGCGCAGGAACCACCTCGGACGCGGGCTTGGCGGCCGCTGGGCCCTCCAGCAACCAGGCATCGATGGCCATCTGCCAGGCCCCATCGAGCTGGCAGGGTGCGATCCAGCGAACCGGCGCCGCCGGCTGGACGGATGGGGCGGCCTGCGTTCTCATGGCTCCTGTTCGCCCGGCCCATGGCAACGACCCTGATCTGGAGTCTGCTGCCCCTGCTGCCCCTGGGACTGGTGGCCGGCCTGCTCTCCGGGTTGCTGGGCATCGGCGGTGGGCTGATCTTCTCCCCGCTGCTGTTGCTGCTGGGCCTGACGCCCCACCAGGCCCTGGCCACCAGCACCCTGGCGATCGTGCCCACCACGCTCGGGGGCACGATCGCCCATGTCCGCAGCGGCAGGCTCACCTGGCCGGGAGGCGTGGCGATCGCCGGCGGGGCCGCCCTCAGCGCCGGGCTGTTCAGCCGCCTGGGCCTGGGCCTGGCCGGCTGGCAGCTGCTCGGCCTGCAGGCGCTGCTCTATGCCCTGCTCACGGGGCTGGTCCGGCCGCGCAGCCAGCAGGCCCCGGCGCACGAACGGGAGCCCCATCCCCTCGCCCTCGCCCTGGTGGGGGCCCTGGCGGGGGTGGCGGCCGGCCTGCTGGGGGTGGGTGGCGGCCTGGTGATGGTGCCGGTGCTGGTGGGGGGGCTGGGGATACCCGTCCACGGGGCGATTCGTTACAGCACGCTGGCGGTCCTGGCCTCCTCCTGCAGCGCCTCGCTGGCCTTCCTGGCCGATGGACGGGCGAATCCGCTGGTGGCTCTGGTGCTGGGAGGTACCGCGGCCGTGGCGGCCCAGTGGTCCGCCAGCCGGCTCGAGCGGGTCCCGGAGGAACGGCTGGTGTGGATGCTGCGGGCCATCACCCTGGTGCTGGCGCTGGAAAGCGGCCGCCGCGCCGTGGGCCTGTGGTTCGAAGCTCAGGGGATCACGCTCCAGAAACCGGGGTCGAGCTCGTAGCCCAGGACGGCGGCCATCTGGCCCAGGTTGGCGCGGCACTCGATACCTCCGGCGGCCGCCCAGTCGTCGAGGAGGAACAGGCGCTGGGTGATCCAGAGATCCAGGCTCTCGGGGGCGAAGCGGATCCCCTCGGTGGGGCTGAAACCATGGGGCAGCAGCATCGCCACATGGCGGGTGAGCTGACCGCCGCTGCGCTCCAGGACCAGGGGCAGCCAGGGATGGAGCGCATCGGCCCGCAGACTCCACAGCCGCAGTTCGGCGATCTCCGAGAGTTCGCGTGGGTCTTCTGCGTCCCGGGGCCAGTCGAAGTCGATCTGCAGTCCGCTGGCGGCGGTGAGCAGCTCGGCCGGTGCCAGCGATGCCAGGCCCGCCAGGGGGGAGAGATCGAGCCCGCGCACCTGGTCGGCGGACACCTTCAGGGGCTCGGAGCAGGGTGGGAGCGCCATCAAGAGCTGTGACAGGGCAGGGCCGCAGGCTGGACCGTAGCTCGCGATGGCCGAAGAATGGGTCGGTCAAACTCCATCCACCGTCACGGATATGGTCACCCCGATCAACCAGGCCGAAGTGCTGATTGCCCTCGTCGTGGCGGCCCATGCCGGCGTGCTGGCCGTGCGTCTCTGCTTCAGCCTCTACAAAGCCTGAAGCTGCATGGGCTGCGCCCTTGGCAAGGGGCGGAGAGGCTGCTACAAGCAAAGGGCTCGCAGCCTTTCCTCAGGTGCGCCAGACCCAGTCCCAGCCTCCCCGGCGCCAGTCTTCCGCTGCAAGCCGCTCCACCGGCCGTTCGCGGCGCTCCTCGACCCTGCAGGCAGCCCCGGATCGACCGGTCGGCCCACCGTCCTGGCATCCGGCATCCGCTCCCACGGGCCACCTCGATGGGGCTGGGCTCTCCATGGAGTCCCCCCGTTCCCCCGCCGAAGCTGGGGGGTGTGGCATGGAAAGCCAGCTGCTCTCCCTGTCCGCCGAGCGGCAGGAGCTGGTCTGCAGCCTGATCGGGCTGGCCGTGAAGCTGGGGCTCATCGGCCTCACCGGCGTGAGCCTGTTCCAACTTGCCGGCGCCTACCAGCAGCGCATGGAGAGCCAGGGGGAGATCTCGGCCGTTCTGGAGATCGAGAACGCCAAGCTGGTCAAGGCCAGGGAACGTTTCGATGACCTGTTCATGGTGGAGGGCGAGCAGCGTCTGATCCGGGAGCAGAGCCAGTGGATCGCCCCGAACCGCCTGCGGGTGATCTGGCAGTCGAAGCGTCCGTTTCCAACTGTTGACTCCCCCGCATCCGGTCCCGGAAACCAGGGCGCCCGTCCGTAGGTTGGGGCCCCCTTCGCCCCCGGACCAACCCCCGCCATGGTGACCCCTTCCGGTGACACCGCCCTCTCTCCCGCCAGCCGCGGCGTGCCTGGAACGGCCCTGATCACCGGCGCCTCCTCCGGAGTCGGTCTGTTCGCCGCCAAGGCCCTGGTGGATCGCGGCTGGCACGTGGTGATGGCCTGCAGGGACACCGACAAGGCCCGCCGGGCCCAGGCCGCCCTGGCCATTGCCGATGACGCGGTGACCCACCTGAAGGTGGATCTGGCCGACCTCGATGGTGTGCGCGCCCTCGTCGACGCCTTCCATGCCACCGGCCGCCCCCTTGATGCCCTGGTCTGCAACGCGGCGGTCTACCTGCCGCGGCTGAAGCATCCGGAACGCTCTCCCCAGGGCTACGAGATCTCGATGGCCACCAATCACTTCGGCCATTTCCTGCTGATCCACCTGCTGCTCGACGACCTCAAGCGCTCCAGCCACCCCTCGCGCCGGCTGGTGATCCTGGGCACCGTCACCGCCAACTCCAAGGAGCTGGGGGGCAAGATCCCCATCCCCGCGCCCGCCGACCTGGGCGATCTCTCCGGCTTCGCCGCCGGCTTCAAGGCCCCGATCGCCATGGCCAACGGCAAGAGCTTCAAGCCCGGCAAGGCCTACAAGGACAGCAAGCTCTGCAACATGATCACCACCCAGGAACTGCACCGGCGCCTGCATGGGAGCACCGGGATCGTGTTCACCTCCCTGTACCCAGGTTGCGTGGCTGACACCCCCCTGTTCCGGCACACCCCGCGGGCCTTCCAGACCATCTTTCCCTGGTTCCAGAAGAACATCACCGGCGGCTACGTGAGTCAGGCCCTGGCGGGGGAGCGGGTGGCGCAGGTGGCGGCGGATCCGGACTTCGCCAGCTCCGGCGTGCACTGGAGCTGGGGGAATCGCCAGACGAAGGGGGGCAAGCAGTTCAGCCAGGAGCTCTCGGAAAAGGCGAGCAACCCGGTCACCGCGCAGCGCTTGTGGGACCTTTCCCTGCAGCTCGTGGGCCTCGCCTGAGGCGACCGCCGGGACGGAGACATTGCGTCGGAATCTGCCGATTCAGACGCAGGCCGAGCTGGAGCCGCTAGATGTCATCCAACACCACCTCGGAGTCGATGGCCCGCACGCTGCGCTGGGGAGTGGGACTGCTTCTGGTCGTCAGCCTGTCGATCGGTGCGTTCCTGCTCCTGCCGTTCCGCTCCTGGTTGCCCGGCGGAACAGTGGGGGACGTGCCGCTGAACCAGGTGGTGAACGGCACGGCGTTCAATCGTCTGTTTCCCGAGCCGGACGACGGCGACCAGCTCGTGTTCACCCAGGAGAAGCGTGGCTTCAGTGAGGCCAGGCTCAAGCATGGCGGCCAGGTGAAGGCCCTGCTGGCCATCTCCGATGTCAGCACCGCACCGGAGGCACGCCGCAAGTTCGAGACCAGCCAGAGCCGGCTGCAGGGCTGGCCGCTGGTGGAGCAGGGTCCCCAGGCCACCGCCCTGCTGGTGGCCGACCGCTTCCAGATCAAGGTGATCGGCCAGGGCGATGGGCTGGAGGCCGAGCAGCGCCAGATCCTGATCGGCCGGTTCAACCTCCGGGGCCTGGCGGCTCTGAAGTCGGCCAGCGCCCCCCGGGCGAGCCTGCCCAGCGGCCCAGACAGCGCCGGACGCCAGAGCCTTGAGCGACGGGCGGCCATGGAGCCCGCGTCATGAGCTCCGTTCTCGAGCGCCTTGATCGCCTGCCCCGCCGCAACCTGACGGTGCTCGCCATCAAGGGCCTCAGCACGCTGGTGCCCGGCGGCTGGCACAACATCACCAGCGCCGACGATCTGATCAGCGACGTGCTGGGCAGCAGCGATCCGGAGTTGATCCGCCAGGTGCGCGAGCGGGCCGACGCCTTGAGCCGGGCCCGACACGAAGGCTATGGCCGTGCCCTGAGCCTGTACGACGCCGTCAACCGGTCGCAGAAGGCTGCCGGTGGGCTGCGGCTGCTGGCCAACATCGGTGGCGCCCTGCCGCTGGTGAAGCGTGTCGCCGATCTCACCCCCACCAGCGAGACCCTGCAGGCGGCGGATCTCAGCTTGAAGGTGGCCGCCGAGATGCTGGCCTTCACCCAGGTGAACGGCCTGCCCGGTGACAGCTTCGGCGACTTCGCCGCCGCCCTGGGCGAGTACGCCGGCGAAGCCCGGGTGAGGATGGCCGCCCTGATCTGCTTCGATGCCCTGCTGCCGCTGGGCGACCAGGCCCTGCAGCGACTGGACAGCCTGCTGGGGGGCGTCAACAAGCGGGACCTGCACCAGCTTCCCGCCTACGCCGGGATGGCCAAGTTGCTGCCGGGACGGGGCGACGGGGCCCACCTGACCTTCCTGCGCCGGGGCGTGGACCAGTGGCTGGGCTGGGCCGGCGGGTTCAGCAGCCAGCTGGGTCTCACCGGCCAGAAGGCCGTGCAGGCCCTGGAGACCACCCTGGGCCCCTGGCAGGGGGGCTTCCAGCAGATGGCCACCTTCCTCGATGCCTTCACCGATACCTACCAGCACACGGGCGTGCAGGCGGTGGCCCGCCGGCTGGTGGAACGGGCCGCCGCGGAGATCTGACCCCCCAGCGGGGGTCAGTCGAAGCCGAGCAGGTCGAAGATCTCCCGATCCTTGAGGGATACGGCCTCTAGAGGCTCCACGTCGGTGAGCATCTTGCGGGCCAGGCTCAGGTATTCCTGCTGCACGGCCTCCACTTCCGGTGTGCTCTCCATCTCGAAGATGGTGCACTTCTTGAGCCGTGATTTGCGAATCGCATCAACGGTCTTGAAGTGGGCCATCGTACGGAGCCCGGTGCGCTCGTTGAACTTGTCGATCTCGTCGGTTTGCTCGGAGCGGTTGGCAATCACCCCGCCGAGGCGCACCTTGTAATTCTTGGCCTTGGCATTGATGGCCTGCATGATCCGATTCATGGCGAAAATCGAATCGAAATCGTTGGCGGTCACGATCAGGCAGTAGTGCGCATGCTGGAGTGGCGCCGCAAAGCCACCGCAGACCACGTCACCGAGCACATCGAAGATCACCACATCGGTGTCTTCCAGCAGGTGATGCTCCTTGAGCAGCTTGACCGTCTGACCGGTGACGTAGCCACCGCAGCCGGTGCCGGCTGGAGGGCCGCCGGACTCGACGCACATCACGCCGTTGTAGCCCTCGAAGACGAAGTCCTCGGGGCGCAGCTCCTCGGTGTGGAAATCGACGGTCTCGAGGATGTCGATCACCGTCGGCACCATTTTCTTGGTGAGGGTGAAGGTGGAATCGTGCTTGGGGTCACAACCGATCTGCAACACCCGTTTGCCCAGCTTGGAGAAGGCAGCGGAGAGATTGGAGGAGGTGGTGGATTTGCCGATCCCGCCCTTGCCATAGACGGCGATCACCAGCGCCCCCTCTTCGATGTGCATCGACGTGTCCTGATGCACCTGCAGGCTGCCCTCGCCGTCTTCGCGGGGGTTGGTGCGGGTGCTCGAGGGAGACGTGAGTGTGGTGGTCATAGGAAGAACAAGGGGAAGCCGGCGCACCGGCGGATCACTCGTAAGGGAACAGCCTGCTCAGATCGGATCCCGGCTGTCGGGGGATCACGCAAACCGAAACATGGCCGGCTTGGGCCTCAACGGCTGAAGTGGGCCTTGGCGTCGTAGAGGGCTTCGGCATCAATGCGTGCCAGGCCCCGTTCGCGGGCGAAGGCTTCGGTGTTCTTACGCACCTTGCCCCGCACGAAGAAGGGAATCTTGGCAAGTTCGGCTTCCCCATCCGCTGTCCAGAGGCTCTCGAGCGCCTCCCGCACGGCGTCAGCGGCCGTGATGGTGCCGGGGGCCGGGGAGGTGGCCTGAGCGGCCGCGGTGGCCGGGACAGCCTCGGGCTCACCCGTCGCCGCCGCCGCCGGTGCGCCGTCGCCCAGGTGGCTGCGGTGGCCGTCGACGAACTCGAAGTCGTGGCGGAACATGCCGATCAGGTGCTCCTCCAGGCCCATCATCAGAGGGTGCACCCAGGAATCGAAGATCACATTGGCCCCCTCCCAGCCCATCTGGGGGGAGTACCGGGCCGGCACATCCTGCACATGCAGGGGGGCGCTGATCACGGCACAGGGCAGCTCCAGCCGCTTGGCGCTGTGCCGTTCCATCTGGGTGCCGAGCACCAGCTCCGCCGCCGCCTCGCCCATGGCCTTCTCCACCACGAGGTAGTCGTCGGTGATCAGGGCCTCCAGGCCCAGCTCGGCGGCGGCAGCCCGCACCTCCCTGGCCTGCTCCCGGCTGTAGCTGCCCAGACCCACCACCTGGAAGCCCAGTTCCTTTGAGGCGATCCGGGCGGCGGCGATGGCGTGGGTGGCATCAGCGAAGATGAACACCCGCTTGCCGGTCAGGTAGGTGGAATCCACCGACTTGGAATACCAGGGCAGCCGGGAGCGGCGCTCGGCCTCGCTCGGTTGCCCCTCGACCGTCTGCAGATCAGCGGGAAGCGCCAGGTCGAGCACGCCATGGAGCTCCCGCAGGAAGGTGGCCGTGGCGCCGATGCCGATCGGCACCGTGCGGACCACCGGGGTGCCGAAGCTGCGCTCCAGCCAGCTGCACACCGGGCCTGCCACCTCGGGGTAGAGGCAGACGTTGGCGTCGGCCGTGGGGAGGCGCATCAGATCAGCGGGCCGGGCTCCCAGCGGTGCCACCACCGCCGCATCGATGCCGTGCTCGGCCAGCAGCCGGGTGATCTCCAGCACGTCGTCGCGGCAGCGGAAGCCCAGCAGGCTGGGACCCAGCAGGTTGACCCGGGGCCGGCGGCCTTCCTCTCGCCAACGGGACGGGGAGGGCTTGGGGGTGCCCGGCGGCGGCAGCTGGTCCTTGAGCAGGGTGCGGACCAGTTGGTAGAGGGTCTCGGCCGCTCCCCAGTTCTCCTTCTTGGAGTAGGCGGGCAGTTCCAGGTTGACCAGAGGCACCCCCAGATTCATGCCCCCGGCCAGGGCGCCGGGTTGATCCTGGATCAGCTCGGCCGTGCAGCTTTCCCCCACCAGCAGCGCCTCAGGCTGGAAGCGCTCGACGGCCTGGCGGATCGAGCGCTGCACCAGCTCGGCGGTGTCACCGCCCAGATCCCTGGCCTGGAACGTGGTGTAGGTGACCGGAGGACGCAGGCCCCGCCGTTCGATCATCGTGAACAAAAGATCGGCGTAGGTGTCGCCCTGGGGGGCATGGAGCACGTAATGCACCCCCTCCATCGAGGTGGCGACGCGCATGGCTCCCACGTGGGGGGGGCCTTCGTAGGTCCAGAGGGTCAGTTCCATGGGGGTCTCAGGAGAGCTGGAGCAGGGCCCGGCGCCGCAGGGGGCGGGCAAAGAGTTCGGCCAGTTCACCGGCCTGGTCGCAGCCGTGGATGGGGCTGAACACCAGTTCGATCGACCACTTGGTGGCGATGCCCTCGGCCTCGAGGGGATTGGCCAGCCCCAGGCCGCAGAGCACCAGGTCGGGGCGGGCGGCCCGCACCCGCTCCAGCTGCAGGTCGACGTCCTGGCCCTCGCTGAGCTGGGTGGCGGGGGGAAGCAAGGCCAGATCGGCCGCCATCAGCTGGCGATCGAGGTAGGGGGTGCCCACCTCCACCAGCTCCATGCCGCACTCGCGGGACAGAAAGCGGGCCAGGGGGATCTCCATCTGGGAATCGGGCAGCAGGAACAGCCGCTTGCCGGCGAGCACCTCCCGATGGGGCGCCAGGGCCAGGCGGCCCCGCTCCACGAGCGGATCGAGCACCGCGGCGAAGTGGTCGGCGGGCACGCCGAAGGCGGTGGCGGCGGCGGCCATCCAGTCGCGGCTGCCCTCCACGCCGAAGGGATAGGGGGCGCTCAGCAGGGTGGCGCCCCGGTGCTGCAGGGCCCGGGCGGTGGCACTCAGGAAGGGCTGGGCGAGCAGCACCCGTGTCCCCTTGCCCACAGGCGGCAGGTCGGTGGAGCGGCGCGGCGGCAGGCTGCGGACCGTGGTGAGGCCCAGCCGCTCGAAGATCAGCCGGAAGCGATCCTCCACCGCATCGGCCAGGGTGCCCACGATCAGCAGCTGCTCCTCGTCGGAGCTGGGCAGCAGGGGGAGCATGGCCACCAGGGCATTGTCCTCCCCCTGGGTGAAGGTGGTCTCGATGCCGCTACCCGAGTAGTTCAGCACCCGCACCCGTCCGAGGAGCTGGGTGCTGAGCCGTTCGGCCGCCTTGGCCAGGTCGAGCTTGATCACCTCGCTGGGGCAGGACCCCACCAGGAACAGGGTGCGGATCTCGGGCCGGCGCTCCAGAAGATCCTTCACCAGACGGTCCAGTTCCTCGTTGGCATCGGCCAGGCCCGCCAGGTCCCGTTCGCCCAGGATCGCCGTGCCGAAACGGGGCTCGGCGAAGATCATCACCCCGGCCGCCGACTGGATCAGGTGGGCGCAGGTGCGCGAGCCCACCACCAGGAAGAAGGCGTCGGGCATGCGGCGGTGCAGCCAGACGATGGAGGTGAGGCCGCAGAAGACTTCCCGCTGGCCGCTTTCCTTGAGAATGTCCGGGGGAGAAGGCTGGATCGGTGGAGCGGACACACCCATGGAGGGGATCGCCAGGTATCGAGCTTCCATGGGTTAGCGGGGCCGACGGGGTCGCTGCCCGACTGCGTTACATCTTTTCGGGATCGTGTCCGGATTCCAGCGCTCAGAGGCGGCGGCGGAACCCTTCGCTGAAGCTGGCGCTGCGATCGTCGCGATCGCCATCGGCACTGCGGCTGAGCTTCCACACGTTGCGCCCCAGGCGACGGGCCGTGAGTCCGCCCCGCTCCACCAGCGGCGCCCCCGGCCGGGCGCCCATCAGCTGGGCCACCTCGGCGGTGCTCAGGGGGGCGCCGGTGCGAATGGCCAGGTCGGTGATCTCAAGCCGCTGGCGCAGGCCCCCCAGATCGACCGGGTGGTCCGCTTCGCCGGTCTCCTTCCAGTCAGCGAAGCCGTCGCCAGCGACGCTGCCCATGCGCCGCATCAGGCCCAGGCCGATGAAGGCGAGGGCCTGCTCCGGCCGCACCCCCTCATCCAGCGCCCGGGTGATCCATTCGGACACGGTGTCCTGGTCCAGGGAGGGTCGCAGCGGATGGGTCTCCCCCGCCACCCCGGCGGCCGGGGATTCGTTGCTGGAAGAAGGTGCGGAAGCGCTGCGCCGGGTGGTCATGGTTGCGCCTGTGAAGGTTGTCCTGGAAGGTATCGGCTGGCTTCGGTCCCGCAAGGGTCCCTGGGCCCCGAAGCCCCTCTGCAGCACAATGAATTCAGGTCTGATCGACCCACCGATCGCGTGCACTGCCGAGGGCCTCCACTCAGTGCCTCCCCCGTTCACATCATGGACCGTTCTCTCCATCGGCCCTGCGAACATTCCGCCTCCCAGGGCCGATACGATGCGACCTCAACGCAGGAGAAACCGATAGAGATCACACCCGGTGTGTGGTGGGTAGGTGTGCGGCTGGATAAGGATCATGTCCAGTGCCCCACCTAGTTCCTCGCCAACGGTTCGGAGGGGGGTGCTGATCGATCCTGGCTCGCCACTCACGAGCGAAGGCACCCTGGCCAAGCTGCGAACCAGCACCGATCTCGGTGCGATCCGCTGGCTCGTCTGTCACCACTCCGACCCCGACATCTGCGCCGCCCTGCCCAGGCTGGGCGAAGTCCTGACACACCCTGAGATTCAGGTGGTGACGGAGTGGCGCGCCAATGCCCTGATCCGTCATTACGGCCATCGTTTCTCCACCGACCTGGTGGAGCAGCACGATTGATGCCTGCCCCTGCTGGGGGGTCGGCGGCTGGAATTCCAGCTGACCCCGTACCTCCACTTTCCTGGGGCCATGGTTTCGTAGGACACCCTCAGCCACACCCTGTTCTCTATCGCCCCGCAGCACGGCCACATCGACGCGGCGATGCGCCCGTGGCTGGACCATCTGCTGGAGGATCAGCGCCATGCCCACGCGGTGGCCGCCCTCAACACGGCGGCGCTCTGCGATCCGCTCACGGGCCTGGCCAACCGCCGAGCCCTCGATGGAGCGAAGCTGCCACCCAGCCACTCCCTGATCGAGCTGGATCTCGACCATTTCAAGCAGGTCAACGACAGCTTCGGCCACGACGCCGGCGACCGGGTTCTCAAGCAGGTAGCCAAGGCCCTGAGGGAATCGGTGCGGGAGCAGGACCAGACTTTCCGGCTCGGCAGCGAGGAGTTCCTGGTGCTGCTGCCGGAGGCCGACCAGGCCACGGCCCTGATGGTGGCGGAACGGATCCGTCTCTCGATGCACCCACTCGACCTCGCTTGTGAAGCCCCCGAGGGGCACCTCACGGTCCGCCTGGGGGTGAGCACCAAACCGGCCCAGCTCCCTTCCGATTTCTCCCAGCTGATGGAGCTCGCCGACCAGGCGCTCCATGCCGCCAAAGGGGAAGGCCGCAAGCGGGTCTGCGCCGCTGATTCCCTGTCCACGAGCAGCCGCTGGGCCGGGATAGCCCCTGGCAACGCCACCCTCGGGAGTACCCTCCAGGTCTGGATTGCCCTAAGGGGCGGCCAGGGATCCCGGCGTTTCAACCACCCGGCGATCGACACGACCGTCCTCTCGGGAGTTGGCGCCTGGCGCCGTGATGGATCCGCAGGCTGCCCGTTCCTTCCTTCGCGACGACCGGTCGGACGCCAGACGACGGGCCGCGAATCTGCGCATCACCGGCACCGATGTGAGCGGCAAGGCCTCCGGGGCCAGCTGCGTGATCACCACCGACAGCGAAGGCAGGCGCCTGGCGCGTCAGTCCAGCCACGTGCAGTCGATCGAGCTGCGCACCTACGTCTTCCTGGATTCCCTCCAGCCCCAGCTGGCGTCGTACATGGGCACGGTGTCCCATGGCTTCCTGCCGATTCCTGGCGATGCCTGCCTCTGGCTGGAGGTGTCCCCCGGCATGGCGGTGCACCGGGTCACCGACATCGCCCTCAAGGCCAGCACGGTGCGGCTCGGCCAGATGGTGGTGGAGCGGGCCTTCGGCTCCCTGGCCCTCTACCACCGCGATCAGAGCAACGTGCTCCACTCCGGTGACGTGGTCCTGGAGGCCATCGGCAGCCGGGTGGAGCTGCGCAGCCGCTGTGAGGTGACCTGGACCGAGATCATCCGGGCGATCACCCCCGACCATGCCGTGCTGATCAACCGCCAGAACCGCCGCGGCTCGATGATCCAGGCCGGCATGAGCATGTTCATCCTTGAGACCGAGCCGGCCGGTTACGTGTTGATCGCCGCCAATGAGGCGGAGAAGGGCTCCAACATCACCGTGGTCGACGTCAAGGCCGTCGGTGCCTTCGGCCGCCTCACCCTGGCGGGCAAGGAGGGCGATGTGGAGGAGGCCGCCGCCGCCGCCATGCGCGCCGTGGCCCAGATCAACGCCGGCGCTGGCGCCTGAACGCTCAGCCCAGGCCCAGCAGACGTTTCAGACCCGGGGCCATCGCCCGGGCCGCCTTGCCACGGCTGCCCAGCCGGCTCTTGAGGTGCTCGCCCATCTCGGCATAGCTGCAACCGGCTTCGCGCACGTGGAACAGCGGGTCATAGCCGCCGCCATGGCCCGCAGGCTGGCGCAGGATCAGCCCGCGGCAGAGCCCCTCCGACTCCAGCACCACCGCACCGGACGGGTCGGCCAGGGCCATGGCACTCACGAAGGTGCCGCCGCGGTAGAGGGAGTCGCCCAGCTCCTGCAGCAGCCGGTGGATCTTCTCGTGGTCGGTGGGTGCATAGCGGGCCGAGTACAGGCCGGGGCGGCCATCGAGGGCATCCACCTCCAGGCCCGAATCGTCGCCCAGCGACCAGCAGCCGGTGAGGGCGGCCACGGTGGAGGCCTTCAGACGGGCATTTTCCGCATAGGTATGGCCGGTCTCCTCGATCTCCAGCTCCTTCGGTTGCTGCCTGACCTCCAGACCCACCTCGTCGAGCATGGCCGTGATTTCGGCCACCTTGTGGGGGTTGCCGCTGGCGATGACCAGCACCGGGTGGGAAGGGGAGAGGAACAAACCGGGCCCACGGGGGGCCCCATTGTGGTGCAGAGCGGTAGGCCGGGCGCTGAAGGGCTGGGACAGGACGGTTTGAACAGTCCACCCACGGAAAACTCCAGGGTTCCTGTCCCGGGCGGACGCTAGGGACTTCACCACCGATCGGACGACACGGGGGGCAACGTTGCGCGACCGATGACGGCCTGCAGCCGCTTCCGCCCCTAGGTTTCCTCCACCCTTTGGGCCCCGTAGGGCAATGCAGTCGAGCCTGGTCCTACAGAACCTGCTCTCCGCGCCGGTGCTGTTCTTCTTCTTGGGCATCCTCGGTGTGTTGGTGGGCTCCGACCTGGAGATCCCCTCCCCACTGCCCAAGCTGTTCTCCCTCTACCTGCTGCTGGCGATCGGCTTCAAGGGGGGCATGGAGCTGGCCCACAGCGGCCTCGGCCCCCAGGTGCTGCTGACGATCGGGGCGGCGGTGCTGATGTCGCTGCTGGTGCCACTGACCAGCTTCCTGTTCCTGCGACTACGCCTCGATGGTTACAACGCCGCCGCCATCGCCGCCTCCTACGGCTCGATCAGTGCCGTCACCTTCATCACCGCCGAGAGCTTCCTCAATGTTCTGGAGGTGAACTTCGACGGCTTCATGGTGGCGGCCCTGGCCCTGATGGAGTCGCCGGCGATCGTGGTGGGAGTGATCCTGGCCAGACTCTCGGCCCCCGCGGAGGAGGCGGAGACGGCTGGGGAGGCAGAGGATGGCGGGGGCAGTCTGCGCTGGCGGGAAATTCTCCAGGAGGCCTTTCTCAACGGCTCCGTCTATCTGCTGATCGGCAGCCTGGTGATCGGCTATGTGGTGGCCGCCTACAGCCCGGCGGGGTTGGAGAAGATGGATCCCTTCACCGAAAAACTCTTTTATGGCGCCCTCTGTTTCTTCCTGCTCGACATGGGCATCGTGGCGGCGCAGCGGCTGCGGGACCTGCGCCAGACGGGGGCGTTTCTGATCGGCTTCTCCCTGCTGGCCCCCCCCGTGCATGCCCTGGTGGGGCTGCTGGTGAGTGTCCTGCTGGGCCTGAGCCAGGGCAACACCCTGCTGTTCATGGTGCTCTGCGCCAGCGCCTCCTACATCGCCGTGCCGGCGGCGATGCGCATGACCGTCCCCCAGGCCAATCCGAGCCTGTACATCTCCACGGCCCTGGGGCTCACCTTCCCCTTCAATGTGGTGGTCGGGATTCCCCTCTACATGGCGCTGACCCGACACTTCATCCCCGTCGGCTGAGCCCGGGCTCCATGCCATTGCCTCGCCGAACCTTCGCCCCATCACCATGAAGCGAATCGATCTGTTTCTCAGCGAACGGGAGTTGAACCGGGTCTGCAAGGCCATCACCGCGGCCGGGGCCAAGGGCTACTCGGTGATGCGGCATGTGACCGGCATGGGGCCGTCCGGGGAGATCTCTGAAGGGATGGATTTCAGCGGGCTGGGGGCCAATGCCCACGTGATCGTGTTCGTGGAGGACGCCCTGCTGGTGGCCATGGGCAAGGCCCTGCGGCCCCTGCTGAAGCGCTACGGCGGGGTGGGCTTCGTCTCGAGCGCCGAGCCCCTCTGAGCCGCAGGGAAACCCCAGCTCGGCCGTGGTGGGGGCAGCGATCAAGCAAAGCTTGCTTTTTGTGTTGCACTGATCAGCTGCCCTTATCAGCCGATCGCGAAACCATGATGGCCGCCGGGCTCCCAATCGCTTGACGGAGGGTTTGACGGAGGAGCAAGGTTGCACACGAACATTCCACCCCCCTCCTCCAGGAGCAGGTAATGGCAAACGAAACCATGGGCATCGCCCTCGGCATGATCGAGACACGCGGTCTGGTCCCCGCCATCGAAGCGGCTGACGCCATGACCAAAGCCGCCGAAGTGCGCCTCATCGGTCGCGAATTCGTCGGAGGCGGCTACGTGACCGTCCTGGTGCGGGGTGAAACCGGTGCCGTCAACGCCGCCGTCCGCGCCGGAGCCGACGCCTGCGAGCGCGTTGGTGACGGCCTGGTGGCCGCCCACATCATCGCCCGTCCCCACCGTGAAGTGGAGCCGGCGCTGAACAGCAGCTTCGGCCTGGGATCGAAGGACTGAGCGGTCAAGGCGACCCTCTGATTTTTCATCCGAACCCATCCGAACAATCCCATGAGCAAGAAGTACGACGCCGGGGTCAAGGAGTACCGCGACACTTACTGGACTCCCGATTACGTCCCCCTCGACACCGACCTGCTGGCCTGCTTCAAGTGCACCGGCCAGGAAGGTGTGCCCAAGGAAGAAGTGGCTGCCGCCGTGGCCGCCGAATCCTCCACCGGCACCTGGTCCACTGTGTGGTCCGAGCTCCTCACCGATCTCGACTTCTACAAGGGCCGCTGCTATCGCATCGAAGACGTCCCTGGTGACAAGGAGTCGTTCTATGCCTTCATCGCCTACCCCCTCGACCTGTTCGAAGAAGGCTCGGTGACCAACGTGCTCACCTCCCTGGTGGGCAACGTGTTCGGCTTCAAAGCCCTGCGTCACCTGCGTCTGGAAGACATCCGCTTCCCGATGGCCTTCATCAAGACCTGCCCCGGCCCGCCGAACGGCATCTGCGTCGAGCGCGACCGGATGAACAAGTACGGCCGTCCCCTGCTGGGTTGCACCATCAAGCCGAAGCTCGGCCTTTCCGGCAAGAACTACGGCCGGGTGGTCTACGAATGCCTCCGCGGAGGCCTCGACTTCACCAAGGACGACGAGAACATCAACTCCCAGCCCTTCCAGCGCTGGCAGAACCGTTTCGAATTCGTGGCCGAAGCCGTCCAGCTCGCCCAGGAAGAAACCGGCGAGAAGAAGGGGCACTACCTCAACTGCACCGCCGCCACCCCTGAGGAGATGTACGAGCGGGCTGAGTTCGCCAAGGAACTCGGCCAGCCGATCATCATGCACGACTACATCACCGGTGGCTTCACGGCCAACACCGGTCTGTCGAAGTGGTGCCGCAAGAACGGCATGCTGCTGCACATTCACCGGGCCATGCACGCGGTGATCGACCGCCATCCCAAGCACGGCATCCACTTCCGGGTGCTGGCCAAGTGCCTGCGCCTCTCCGGTGGCGACCAACTGCACACCGGCACCGTGGTGGGCAAGCTTGAGGGTGACCGCCAGACCACCCTGGGCTTCATCGACCAGCTGCGCGAATCCTTCATCCCCGAAGACCGCACCCGCGGCAACTTCTTCGATCAGGACTGGGGTTCGATGCCCGGCGTCTTCGCCGTGGCCTCCGGCGGCATCCACGTGTGGCACATGCCCGCCCTGGTCGCCATCTTCGGTGACGACTCCGTTCTCCAGTTCGGTGGTGGCACCCACGGTCACCCCTGGGGCTCGGCCGCCGGCGCCGCCGCCAACCGGGTGGCCCTGGAAGCCTGCGTCAAGGCCCGCAACGCCGGTCGTGAGATCGAGAAGGAAGGCCGCGACATCCTCCTGGAAGCCGCCAAGCACAGCCCCGAGCTGGCCATCGCCCTCGAGACCTGGAAGGAGATCAAGTTCGAGTTCGACACCGTCGACAAGCTCGACGTCGGCTGAGCCGACACACGGCCCCCTGCCTTGCCACCGCTGATCGAAGGTGCAACCACCGGAGGTCAGCGGAGCTGGGCTTCCCATCCCATTCCCCACAAGGATCCCCATGCCCTTCAAGAGCACCGTGGGTGACTATCAAACAGTCGCCACCCTGGAGACCTTCGGCTTCCTCCCGCCGATGACCCAGGACGAGATCTATGACCAGATCGCCTATATCATTGCCCAGGGCTGGAGCCCCCTGGTTGAGCACGTTCACCCCAGCCGCTCCATGGCCACCTACTGGTCGTTCTGGAAGCTGCCTTTCTTCGGTGAGAAGGATCTCGGCGTGATCGTGAACGAACTGGAGTCCTGCCACCGGGCCTATCCAGACCACCACGTGCGCCTCGTGGGCTACGACGCCTACACCCAGAGTCAGGGTGCCTGCTTCGTCGTGTTCGAAGGCCGCTGATCCAGCGGTCCCAGCGGACCCCGGCCCCAGGCCGGGGTCCATCACTTTTGATCATCCATTCACGGGGCGGACATGGCCAAGACCACCAGTCGGGAAGCAGCTCTGGAGCGCCGCAAGGCCCTCACCAACGGCGGCAAGAAAGCCTCCGCCCAGTTCATGTCCTCCCCGGGTCGGGTGCGCACGGCCGCTGATGCCCAGCGCACCAGCCCCGAAGCGGTGAGTCCCGCACCGGCCCCTGCCCAGGCCGCCCCACGCAGCAGCGCCACGCCTCGCCGGGCGTCCGCTTCGCTCACCTCCGCGTCCAGCTCCGGCCATCGCAGCAACGCCAAGCCGTTGGCGAACCCCAGCCGGAATCTGGTGCTGGAGCGCCGTGAAGCCCTGTCCCGCCGCGGCAAGCGCGCCGACACCTCCAGTGACCGCACCCGTCAGGAGGTGATGCGCGCCACCAAAGCCAATGGGTCCGCCAGCCCTGTGGTGGCCGCCGCCAGTGACCGCCCCTGCGGCTGCAAGGACGCCAAGGCGGCCGTGGCCGCCAGCAGCAGCAACGCCGCCGGCCTCGGGGCCTCCCTGGCCAACCGCAACGCCCGCAATGGCGATCGCCGCGGCGTCGCCAAGCGCACCGCCCAGCACAACCCCAGTCGGGCCATCGTCATGGCCCGCCGTGAGGCCCTCTCCAAACGGGGCAAATCCGCCAGCGCCCCCACCAGCGCCGTCGCCGCCTCGGTGGCGCGCCAGTCGAACCCCGACATGAGCAGCCGCGAGCTGGCCCAGAAGGTGCGCGAACTGAAGTGCAAGGTGGGCTCCGCCGGCAGCTCCCGCAGCGGTGGCTCCCGTCCCACCGGCCCCCGCCGCGGCCAGGCCAAGATCGACGCTGCCGCCGATGCCCATTGGAAGGTGGGTGTGAGCGAAACGGTCCGTGGCCAGGTGGTCACCGGTACCCAGGCGAACCGCTCCCTCAAGACCACCGGCAACGAGGCCAGCACCTGCCGTCCGGTCACCGGCACCGAGTACATGGGCGCCGAGATCTTCCGCACCTTCTGCCAGAGCGAACCCACCCCGCTCCAGCCCGCCAAGGTGAGGGTGAGCGCCACCAGCCATGGCAACCGGGTCACGGGCAACGAAGTGGGCCGCTCCGAGAAAGTCACCGGCGACGAGCCGGGAACCTGCAAGACCATCACCGGCACCGAATACATCTCCGCCAACCAGAGCGCCGCCTGGTGTGGCACCTCCGCCCCCGCCCCCTCCCCCCGCAAAGTCGGGTTCACCCGCACCGTCGAAGGCCGGCCGGTCTCCGGGGTGAGCGTGGAGCGCTCCGAAAAAGTCACCGGCAACGAACCTGGCTCCAACCGCCAGCTCACCGGCACCCAATACATGGACGACCAGGCCCAGGTGCCGGGGCGCGCCCCGGCCAAGGTCAGCAGCCTGCACACCCTGCGGGGCACCGGGATCACCGGCACCCACGTGGGCCGCAGTGAGCACGTCACCGGCGACGAGCCGGGCTCCTGCCGTCTGGTCACCGGCGACGAATACATCGGCACCCAGCAGTTCGAGCAGTTCTGCGGCACCAAGCCGGCACCGGAAGCCGCCAAGGTCGGCTTCAGTGTCACCAACAAGGCGTTGGTGGTGAGCGGCACCCGCACCGGCCGTTCCGAGAAGGTCACCGGGGATGAGCCCGGCACCTGCAAGGCCGTCACCGGCACCCCCTACGCCGGCATGGAACAGGCCGGCACCTGGTGCTCCTCCGACCGGGTGGCCGAGATCCGCCAGCGCACCCCCGCCCGCATGGGCACCGTGATGACCGGCCTTCAGCCCGGCATCGGCGGCGTCATGACCGGCGCCGAACGCGGTGCCTGCGAAGACATCACGGGCACCCCCTACATCGGTGGCGACCAGCTGGCCGAGGCCTGCGGCGCCGCTTCAACCCAGGATGCTGATTTTCCCCAGCCCCTCACCGGGCAGCCCTGGCAGCAGTTCAGCGTCCAGTCACCGGCACGGGCCGCCCACACCGCCCAGACCTCCCGCCAGCGCCCCGGTGGCGTCACAGGCAACAGCTACGAGCAGGGCAACCGCATCACCGGCCCCTTCGACATGGCCGCCGACAAGGTGACCGGCACCGAACAGTTCCGCTTCGACCGGCGCGGGCCGGCGCCGGTCCGGCCGCGCCAAACGGCCGCGCCGGTGAGCGTGGACGAAGAGGCCCGCCCCACCTCCCGGGTCACCGGCGAGGGCCGCTCCGCCGGCCTGAACATCACCGGTGATGACTGGGGACGGGGCAAGCACGTGACCGGAACCGAGGGGGCCTCGGCACGCCGCCGCAATCCCAGCAGGGTCGGTCCAATGGCGGCCATGCCCGGCTTCCAGAGCAAGCGCAACGAGGACCTGCCCGAACCCACCAACAAGATCACCGGATCCAGCGGCAGCACCAACTCCGGTTCCCTGATCACGATCTCCGGCGGAGCCCGGGGCTGATCCCTGATGCCTCGCCGCCCGGCCCCCACCATCCGTCCCCTTGCTCCCAGCGCCCCCCGGCGCCGGCCTGATGCTCCCGGTGGCGCCGATCTCCCCCGGCGCCTGGCGGCCGTCCGGCTCGGGCAGGGGGCCGCAGGCCTCCATCCGCTGACGGACAGCGCCGCCAACGCGGCCCTCGAGAGCTACGACCGGGGCGTCAAGGACGCCTTTGATCGGATCGTGCCCGTGCTCAAGCGCCTGTCGGCCCTGCAGCACGAGGATGATTTCGTCGAGCGCGCCCAGGCCCTGGCCCAGGCCGAACTCGGCTTCAGCCTGCCCCTGCCGATCCTGGAGAAGGCCTGGGTCAGCCAGCTCGACATGCGCAGCCTGTTCGCCTGGTGCGTCTTCGAAACCTACGAGCAGACCAGCGACAGTTTTTTCAGCGACGATCCCCTGCACGGCCAGCCCGGCAGCCCGGCGGCGGAGGAATTCAACGCCTTCCTGCTCTCCTGCGGCTTCCACCTGCTGGATGCCACCCCGTGCGCTGATGGACGCCTGGCCCATGCCATCGCCTTCGCCCTGCGGCTGCCCTTCAGCTCCGTGCGTCGCCGGCCCCATGCCGGCGCCCTGTTTGATGTGGAGAACACGGTCAACCGCTGGGTCAAGACCGAACACCGCCGTTACCGGGAGGGCGTTCCCAACCCCGCCCACGACGACACCCGTTACCTGAAGGTGGTGCTGTACCACTTCAGTTCCCGTGACCCCTCCCACGAGGGCTGTGCGGCCCACGGCAGCGACGACGCCCTGGCCGCCAGTTGCGGCCGTGCGCGGCTGATGGAGTTCCAGCAGGCGGTGGAGAACAGCTTCTGCTGCGGCGCCTCCGTCGACCTGCTGCTACTGGGCATCGACACCGACACCGACGCCATCCGGGTGCATGTGCCGGGCATGGACGGCAGCACCCGCCTGGATCACTGGCTTGATGCCACCACGGTGTACGAAGCGACGCGCCAGCTGCACCCCGAGGAAGCCCGGCGCCGCATCGCTGAGCTGGCCACGGCGGCGGCAGCCAGCAGCCCCGATCCGGGCATGGTGCGCCTGATCGCCCGGCTGCTGGAGCACAACATCTCCCAGATCGATTACGTGCGCCAGTACCACCACGGCCATTACGCCGATGCCGGCCATGCCGAGCGCTTCATCGGCGTGGGCATCGGCTTCAAGGAGATTCACCTGCGCAACCTCACCTACTTCGCCTACATGGACACCGTTGAGGAAGGGGCCCCCGACATGGACGTGGGCGTGAAGATCTTCAAGGGGCTCAATGTGTCCCGTGGCCTGCCGGTGCCGGTGGTGGTGCGCTTCGATTACAACGGCAAGGTGCCCGGTGCCCGGGAGCGGGCGGTGCGCCATGCCCGGCGGGTGCAGGAAGCGATCGAGAACCGTTACCCGGATCTTTTCGCCCAGGGCCTGCTGCATGCCCTGCTCACCGTGCGCGACCAGGAACGGCACACGCCCGCCGAGGCGGTAGGTTCCAGCATCAGCCTCACCACCGCAGGAGGGCACTGACCATGTTGATCTGCAAAGTGGTCAAACCCCTGGTCTCGACCAACCGCATCCCCGATTTCGAGCACAAGCACCTGCAGGTGGTCCAGGACGGCAGCACCCAGAAGGTGGCCGTCGACGCGGTGGGCTGCATCCCGGGCGACTGGGTGATCTGCGTGGGCAGCTCGGCGGCCCGGGAAGCGGCGGGGAGCAAGTCCTATCCCAGCGATCTCACGATCGTGGGGATCATCGACCACTGGGATCCCGATGCCGGCAAGGCCAGCCCACCCCCGGCCGCCACCCCGACCAGCCAGGGAGGAGCCGCCTGATGGAAATCATGCAGGTCACCGGCTCCCTGGTCTGCTCCCAGCGGGTCCCCGGCCTGGAACACTGGAACCTGCGGGTGCTGCGCAGCACCAAGGGAAAGCTGAGCGTCGCGGTGGATCCCGTCGGTGCCGCCCCCGGCAACTGGGTGTTCACCGCCAGTGGTTCGGCCGCCCGCTTCGCCTGTGGCAACCCGGAGACGCACACCGACCTCACCATCGGCGGCATCATCGATTTCTGGGAGCCGGACGGGTAGGCGCCGGGGGGTACCGCCACCGGGCGGCCTGCCTCCTTTCGATCGTCTCCCCTCCAGTTCCTCCTCCCCGCGCCCGTCCCATGGCCAGCCGCCCCCCCCGCACCGGTCCCGACGCCACTCCCACGCCGGCCGCTCCCACCCCGGCGCCACCGGCGGCGGATCTACCTGTCGTTGCTGGCAGCGGCGGCAGCCCACCGGCCCTGCCACCGGCGGCTGGGAATCCGGTGCTCCAATCGGTGGCCAAACCAGCGGACCCCAAGCCGGCGGCCGCCACCAAGGCCCCCCGGGCGGCCCGCTCCACCGCGCCGGCCCGCCAGCCGCGCCGCACTCCCACCACCACCGCCCGCTCCAGCGCCTCCAGCCCCAGCCGCCGCGGCAGCGGTGGAGCCGGCACCCCCCCCACGACCCCCACTCCCCGTACCCCCCCCATGGCCCCCACCATCCACGGCATCGCCCTCGGTCTGATCGAAACCCGTGGCCTGGTGCCGGCGATCGAGGCGGCGGACGCCATGACCAAAGCAGCGGAAGTCACCCTGATCGCCCGCGAATTCGTCGGTGGCGGCTACGTCACCGTGATGGTGCGCGGCGAAACCGGCGCCGTGAACGCGGCCGTCAGGGCGGGCGCCGATGCCTGCGAGCGGGTGGGCGACGGCCTGGTGGCCGCCCACATCATCGCCCGCCCCCACAGCGAAGTGGAGCCTGCCCTGGCGGCCTCCGGCGTCGGTCGCAGGGGCTGATCCCCATGGACGCCGCCCATCCGCGCGTCCTCGGCTACCTGGGCCGCGCGTTGAGTCTCGAACTGTCCGCCGTGCAGCAGTACATGACCCAGGCCTCCCTCGTGGAGCTCTGGGGCGAGGCCGAGGCCGCCGAACGCTTCCGCCAGGAAACGATCGAAGAATTGCGGCATGCCGAACGGCTGGTGCAGCGCATGCTCCAGCTGGGGGTGGCCCCGGCCGCGTCCCAGCTGCGGCCCGTGGGCCACGCTGCCGATCTGGTGGGCCTGCTGCGGCTCGATGCTGTCCTGGAAGAGGATCTGATCCAGCACTACGCCGAAGCCACGCGCTTCTGTCTGCTGATCGGCGATCGCAACAATGAAGTCTTCTTCCGAACCCTGAGGGACGAAGAACAGCAGCATGGGGAAGCGCTGGCGGCCTGGCTGGGCAGCCTGGTCACCGCCGAGTCCCGGTCCCTGCAAAGGGCCACCTTCTGACGTCCCTCCCCTTGCCGGACACCCTTCCCCTGTCGATCCAGCTCAGCTGGCTGATCCCCCTCTACGGATTCAGCGGCATGCTGCTCTCCCTGCCCTGGGCGACCGGCTGGATCCGACGCAACGGCCCCCGTCCGGCCGCCTACCTCAACCTGCTGGTCACCCTGCTGGCGGTGCTGCACGGCAGCCTCGTGCTGCGTGCCGTGCTGGCCCTCGGCCCCCAGCATCTCGACATCGCCTGGTTCGCGGCGGCCGACCTGGACCTGCGCATCGGCTTCGATCTTTCCCTCACCAACCTGGCGGCCCTGGAACTGGTGACGTTCATGAGTCTGGTGGGCCAGGTGTTCGCCCTGGGCTACCTCGACAAGGAATGGTCCCTGGCCCGCTTCTACGCCCTGCTGGGGTTCTTCGAAGGGGCCATGGCCGGGGTGGTGCTGAGCAGCAACCTGTTCATGAGTTATTTCCTGCTGGAGATGCTCACCCTGTCCACTTACCTGCTGGTGGGCTTCTGGTACGCCCAGCCCCTGGTGGTGACCGCCGCCCGCGATGCCTTCCTGACCAAGCGGGTGGGGGATGTGCTGCTGCTGATGGGGGTGGTCACCCTGTCGGCCTGGGCCGGATCCCTGGAATTCATCGACCTGTACGCCTGGTCCGCCAGCGAAACCCTGCCGGCCCTGGGGGCCACCCTGCTGGGCCTGGGGCTGATCGCCGGACCGATGGGCAAATGCGCCCAGTTTCCGATGCACCTCTGGCTGGATGAGGCCATGGAGGGCCCCAACCCGGCTTCGATCCTGCGCAACTCCGTGGTGGTGACCTGCGGCGCCGTGGTGCTGCTGAAGCTGATGCCGCTGCTGCTGATCTCGCCGTTGGCCATCGATGTGCTGCTGGCGGTCGGCACCATCAGTGCGCTGGGCGGTGCCCTGGTGGCCATCGCCCAGGTTGACCTGAAGCGGGCCTGCTCCTACTCCACCACCTCCTACCTGGGGCTGGTGTTCGTGGCCATCGCCCTGCAGCAGCCTTTCATCGCCCTGTTGTTGCTCTTCTCCCATGCGTTGGCCAAGGCCGTGCTGTTCATGAGCGTGGGCAGCGTCATCGCCACCACCAACTGCCAGGACCTCACCGAACTGGGCGGCCTGGGGTCGCGGATGCCCGCGACCACCACCGGATTTCTGGTGGGGGCGGCCGGCCTCACCGGCCTGCTGCCCCTGGGATGTTTCTGGAGCTTCGGCCTGATGGTGGAGGGGCTGAGCTCCAGGGCCCCGTTCTTTGCCGCCGTGGTGCTGCTCACCAACGGCCTGACGGCCCTGAACCTGACGCGGGTGTACCGCCAGGTGTTCCTGGGCTCCCCCCACCCCAAGACCCGCCGCACCCCCGAGGTGAACTGGCTGATGGCCCTGCCGATGGTGACCGTCGCGGTGCTGGTGCTGGTGACGCCCCTGGTGATGGCCCGCATCGACCGGGTTCCCGGCATCGGGGCCTTCTCCAGCGTCACCGCCCTGGCGCTGGTGGGCAGCGGCCTGGCCGGTCTTCTGGCCGGCAGCCTGATCCCCCTCGACACCTTCTGGTCCCGCTCCGTGCTACGGCCCCTTCGCCTGCTGCAGGACCTGCTGGCCTTCGACTTCTACACCGACCGCATCTACCGGGCCACGATCGTGGCCTTCGTGGCCGGCCTGGCCCGAATCACCAACGGCTTCGACCAGCTGGTGGTGAACGGCCTGGTCAACCGCATCGCCGGAGTCTCGATGGCCTCGGCTGAAAGCCTCAAGCTTGGGGTGAGCGGACGCCTGCAGACCTACGTCTTCACCGTGGTGGCGGCGATCGTGGTGCTGATTGGCAGCCTCTCCTGGCTGGGGGGCTGAGCCGGAACCATGCTGAGCGCCCTGCTGCTGATTCCCTTCGCCGGCGCCCTCGGCCTGCTCTGCTGGCCGGGGGAGCTGGCCACCGAGCGCATCCGTCGCGCCGCCCTCGGCCTGCTGGTCCTGCAGCTGCTCTGGAGCCTGCGGGTGCTGCTGGCCTTCGATGTCAGCGATCCGGGCCTGCAGTTGCAGGAGTCCTTCGCCTGGGTCGACAGCATCGGCCTCGATTACCGCCTGGGCGTCGACGGCCTGGCCATGCCCCTGGTGCTGGTCAACGCCGCCCTCACCCTGGTGTCGGCGATCTGCACCCGCGACCTCAGCCAGCGTCCCCGCCTTTACTTCGCCCTGCTGCTGGGGATCAGCGGGGCGGTGAACGGGGCGTTCCTCTCTGAAAACCTGCTGCTGTTCTTCCTCTTCTATGAACTGGAGCTGATTCCCCTCTGGCTGCTGATCTCGATCTGGGGCGGCGCCAACCGGGGCTATGCCGCCACCAAGTTCCTGATCTTCACGGCCATCTCAGGCTTCCTGATCCTGGGCGCCTTCCTGGGCCTCGCCCTGGTCACCGGCCAGGCCGATTTCGGCATCCACCCGGTGACCACCGCCCAGCTGGGCATGGGCACCCAGTTGGTGCTGCTGGGGGCGCTGTTGATCGGCTTCGCCATCAAGATCCCCCTGGTGCCCTTCCACACCTGGCTCCCCGATGCCCACACCGAGGCCTCCACGCCGGTGTCGGTGCTGCTGGCGGGCGTGCTGCTGAAACTGGGCACCTACGGCCTGCTGCGCTTCTGCCTGGGGATGTTCCCGGAGGCCTGGGCCCTGCTGGCGCCCGCTCTGGCGGGCTGGGCGGCGGTGTCGGTGCTGTACGGCTCGCTGGCGGCCATCGCCCAGCGGGACATGAAGCGGATGGTGGCCTACAGCTCCGTGGGCCACATGGGCTACATCCTGCTGGCGGCGGCGGCCGCCACCCCCGTCAGCCTGCTGGGGGCCGTCTTCCAGATGGTCAGCCACGGCCTGATTTCCGCCCTGCTGTTCCTGCTGGTGGGCGTGGTCTACCGCAAGACCCGCACCCGGGATCTGGAGGTGCTGCGCGGCCTGCTCAACCCCGAGCGCGGCCTGCCCTTCACCGGCACCCTGATGATCCTGGGGGTGATGGCCAGCGCCGGCATGCCCGGCATGGCCGGCTTCATCTCCGAATTCCTGGTGTTCCGCGGCAGCCTCGCCGCCTTCCCGGTGGCCACCCTGCTGTGCATGGTGGGCTCCGGCCTCACGGCGGTGTACTTCCTGCTGCTCGTGAACCGGGCCTTCTTCGGTCGGCTGGCGGTGACCCCACCCAGCGCTGATGCGGTGGCCGACTCCCGCCTCGAAGTGCGCCTGCCGGCGGTGGCCCTGCGCGAAACCCTGCCTGCCCTGGCCTTGGCCAGCGGTGTGGTGGGCCTGGGGGTGCTGCCCTGGGGGCTGGGCAGGCTGAGCGAACAGGCCACCACCGCCATGGCCCAGTTGCCGGCTCTGGTGGCGGCGATCCAGGGCGGAGGGCTGCTGTCATGAGACCGATCCCCCGTTCCCCCAAACCGCCCCTCACCTTCAGCGGCGGGCTGCCCTCCAGCGACGACCTGGTGGAGACCCTGCTGGCCGGACACACCCTGCTGGCCGAGTCCCCCGATCACCTGAGCCAGGTGGTGGACGTGCTGGAGAGCTACGGGGAGGTGCTGGATGCCTACAGCATCAATCTGATCTACCAGGCCGAGAAGCAGTTCCTGAATCCCTTCCCGGTGTTCCGCTTCCTCGACGGTGACCACAGCCCGGCGAAGATCTGGCGCCACCTGCTGCACGACCGGATCAATTTCGAATACGCGGAGTATTGCCAGAAGGCGATGCTGTGGCATGGCACCGGTGGCCTCGACGCCTACCTCGACAGCGAGGCCTTTGCGGCCAACTGCGCCGCCATCGTCGCCCACAAGACCCGCCGCGACCCCCTGCTGGCGGCGCTCAACCCGCTGTTCCCCCAGTTCCTGAGCGAACTGATCCGCTCGGCGGCCACCACCCACGCCCTGGGCCAGTTCTGGCGGGTGATGAGTGATCTGTTCATCGATCTGGCCCGGGCCGAGCGGGATGGGCGGGTGGACTCGATCGCCGCGGTGGTCACCTTCATCAAGGAGGGCCTGGTGGCGGCAGCCGGGGCACCGATCACCTACGCGGTGGAGATCGCCGGCACCAGCTTCTGGGTGCTCCCCCCCGAGGCGGGCCTCACCTTCCTGATGGATGTGGCCGTGCCCTACGTGGAAGCGGTGTTCCTGCGCGGCACCCCGTTCCTGGGCACGGTGTCGTTCAACGCCCAGGCCCAGCAGATCTCCCCCGACCAGGCCCAGTTCAGGTACGGCGCCCTCTACGCCGACCCGCTGCCCACCATGGGCTCGGGGATCCCGCCCAGCCTGCTGATGCAGGACATGTACCGCCACCTTCCCGACCGTCTCCACCACACCTACCTGGCCGGCATCCGCGGTGCCGGGGACGTGCGGGTGAAGATCTGCATGACGTTCCAGAAGGCGATGTTCTGCGTCACCAACGCCGCCATTGCCGGCACCTTCCCCCATCCGCTCGAGAGCGATGTCCCGACGGAGCAGGCGGCCAACCGGGCCTACGCCGCCGCCTGGGCCGCGCGCCTCTGCGTGGCTCGCACCGACTGTCTCGACGATCCCGGCTGATCTAGGGTCGCATCCATGGATCAGCCCTGGACCCGGCGGCCCCGACCGGATCGGCTCGAGCGCCGCATCGAGTTCGACGACTACGAACGCACCCGCACCTTCCTGGAGCGCCTGAACGGCCTCTCGGAGCAGGAGGGCCGCTTCCCCGACATCAGCTTCGGGCGCACCTACGTGAACCTCACCGTGCGCGCCGAAGCCGACGATGACCCCATCGGTGAACCGGAGGAAACCTTCGCCAAGGCCATCGATGGGCTCCTCTAGCGACGACGATGCCGACGCCGCTGGGGCGGCAGCGGCCCAGGAGGCGACGCTGGTGGACCTGCGGGCGGCCTACGACGCCGCCGGCATCAAGGAGGGTCTCGACCAGCTCGACCGGGAACTGATCGGCCTGCGTCCGGTGAAGGCCCGGATCCGGGAGATCGCCGCCCTGCTGGTGATCAACCGGGCCCGCACCCAGGTGGGGCTCGACACGGCGCCCCCCAGCCTGCACATGTCGTTCACCGGCCGGCCCGGCACCGGCAAGACGACGGTGGCGGCGCGCATGTCGAAGATCCTGCACGGGCTCGGCTACGTGCGCAAGGGCCACGTGGTGACGGCCACCCGTGACGACCTGGTGGGCCAGTACATCGGCCACACCGCGCCAAAAACCCGGGAGATGCTGAAAAAGGCGATGGGCGGTGTGCTGTTCATCGACGAGGCCTACTACCTCTACCGGCCCGAGAACGAGCGCGATTACGGCGCCGAGGCGATCGAGATTCTGCTGCAGGTGATGGAGAACAACCGCAACGATCTGGTGGTGATCTTCGCCGGTTACAAGGAGCGGATGGACATCTTCTACCAGAGCAATCCAGGCCTGTCCTCGCGGGTGGCCAACCACATCGACTTTCCCGACTACTCCGCGCCGGAACTCCTGGCGATCGCCCAGCTGATCCTGGCGGCGGAGAACTACCGCTTCAGCCCGGAAGCGGGCGCGGCCTTCGCCGAGTACATCCAGCGCCGCATGCAGCTGCCCTTCTTCGCCAATGCCCGCTCGATTCGCAACGCCATCGATCGGGCCCGCATGCGCCAGGCCAACCGCCTGTTCAGCGGCATGGGCCGGGCCCTCACCAAAACCGACCTGATGACGATTGAGGCCGACGACATCACCGCCAGCCGGGTGTTCCATGGGGAAGTGGAAGGGCTGGATCCGGCCCAGCCCCTCACCGGCGCCGGCTGACGCTCAGCGGCGCTGGCGACAGGCGATCTGCAGCAGATCCCGCACCTGCTGCACCCGCCGCGCCAGGGACGGGTCGGTGCTGAGCTTCTTCTCCACCTGCTCCACCGCGTACATCACGGTGGAGTGATCCTTGCCGCCGAAGGCTTCGCCGATGCGCGGCAGCGACAGGTTGGTGTTCTGGCGCATCAGGTACATTCCCACCTGGCGTGACTGGCTGACGGCCCGTTTGCGGCTGGGGCTGAGCATCTCCTCGATGCGCACCTCAAACACCTCGGCCACCTTCTCCAGCACCTGCTGGGGGGTGACCGCCACCTCATGACCGATCGGATCGAGCATCGGCGCCAGCGATTCCACCGTCATCGGCAGGCCCGTGATCGAGGCGAAGGCCACCGCCCGGGTGAGGGCGCCTTCCAGTTCCCGGATGTTGGAGGTGAAGCGTCCGGCGATGTACTGGATCAGTGCCCGGGGCAAGGCCACCTGTTCCGCCTCAGCCTTCTTGTGCAGGATCGCCATGCGAGTTTCCAGATCCGGGATCTGGATGTCGGCGATCAGGCCCATCGAAAAGCGGGAAATCAGCCGCTCCTGCAGCTTGGGAATCTGGCTGGGGGGACGGTCGCTGGTGATCACGATCTGACGGCCGGCCTCATGCAGGGCGTTGAAGGTGTGAAAGAACTCCTCCTGCGTGTATTCCTTGCCCTCAATGAACTGGATGTCGTCCACCAGGATCAGGTCGGCCGCCCGGTAGCGATCCCGGAAGGCCTGCATCCCGTCCTTGCGGATCGCCTGGATCAGGTCATTGGTGAAGGTCTCGGTGGAGACATAGAAGACCCGGGCGTCCGGATCGATCTCCAGCCGGTAGTGGCCGATGGCCTGCATCAGGTGGGTCTTACCCAGCCCCACCCCACCGCAGATGAACAGGGGGTTGAACTCCCGGCCGGGGGCCTCCGCCACAGCCAGGGAGGCGGCATGGGCCATGCGGCTGTTGGCGCCCACGACGAAGCGGTTGAACACGTAGCGGGTGTTCAGGCCCGCCCCGGGGCGCAGGGGGGCCGGTACGGTTCTGGGGCCAGCTCCACCCGCACCACCCGCCAGCCCACCCGCCGAACGCACGGGAGCCTCCACCGCCGGCAGCGGCAGGGCGCCACCGTTCTCGCCGACGACCTCAAGCGCCCCGCCCAGGGGCTCAGCATCCGGAGCCACCTCCACCTCGACCCGCACCTGCCGGCCGGCATGCTCGCTGGCCACCGCGGCGATCATCACCAGGTAGTTCTTGCGCAGCCAGCCGCAAGCGAAGCTGTTGGGGGCCTCGAGCCGCAGCAGGCCGTCACGGAAGTCACGACAGCGCGCCTGACGAATCCAGGTCTCGTAGGTCGGTTTGCTGAGCCTGCCTTGAAGATCCTGGCTCACCCGGTGCCACAGCTGATCACCCTGCTGCACCAGGAGCCCACGACGCGAAGGCTGAATATAGGCATCCCGCGCCCGGAGGTTCGTCTTTAATGCATCCTTCAGCGACGCGCGTCCGCCTCCGATGGTTCAGCCCCGTTTCCTGTCCCGCCTCACCCTCCTGGCGGTCGCGGCAGGCCTGCTGACCTCCTGCACCAGCACCCGTCTGGCCCTGCCGGGCCTGCCGAAGCCCGAGCAGCCCCCCATCAGCGATGCGTCACCGGCGCCCATGCTGCAGCCCAGCAGTTCCGTGATCGTGGACGCCGTCGAGAAGGCCGGCCCGGCCGTGGTGCGCATCGACACGGTCAAGCGCACCGTGAACCCCATGGGGGGGATCTTCGGGCGGGGTCCGGCCATCCAGCAGCAGCAGGGCCAGGGATCGGGCTTCATCACCCGCTCCGACGGGGTGCTGCTCACCAATGCCCACGTGGTCGAGGGGGCCAGCGAGGTGAGCGTGACCCTGCCCGACGGCCGCAGCTTCACCGGCAAGGTGCTGGGGGCCGACCCCCTCACCGACGTGGCGGTGGTCAAGGTGGTGGCCTCCAAGCTGCCGGTCGCCACCCTGGGCGATTCCAACAAGGTCAGGCCGGGGGAATTGGCGATCGCCATCGGCAACCCCCTCGGCCTCGACAACACGGTGACGGCCGGGATCATCAGCGCCATCCAGCGCACCAACGCCGTGGGTGAGGGCCAGCGGGTGCCCTACATCCAGACCGACGCGGCCGTGAACCCCGGCAACAGCGGCGGGCCCCTGATCAACGACCGCGGCCAGGTGATCGGCATCAACACCGCCATTCGCCAGGCGCCGGGGGCCGGGCTGAGCTTCGCGATCCCGATCAACACGGCCCGGCAGATCGCCGCCCAGATCCTTGAGCGCGGCTATGCCAGCCATCCCTACATCGGTGTGCGCCTCCAGGCCCTCACCCCCCAGCTGGCCAAGGAGATCAACGCCACCACCAGCGAGTGTCGCCTGCCGGAAGTGAACGGTGTGGTGGTGGTCGAGGTGATGGACAACAGCCCGGCGGCCCAGGGCGGGCTCAAGCCCTGCGATCTGATCGAGAAAGTGGGTGACAAGGCGGTCCGCAACGCCTCGGAGGTGCAGCTGGGCGTGGATCGGGGCAGGGTGGGCGAGCCGCTGGCGATCACGGTGCTGCGCAACGGCTCCCGGCAGAACCTCACCCTCCGCCCCGCCGAACTGCCGCGCGAGGGTTGAGACCGACCAGGGACCGGGGCCATGGACCACCCCAGTTGGTGATGCTGGCCCGCTGGCCGGCGCCGGGCCGCTGCAAGAGCCGACTCGTGCCAGGTGTGGGCAGGGCCAGGGCCGCTGCCATCCAGGCCCGCCTCACCCAGCACGGGCTGGCGGCGGCGGCCCAGGCCCGCGAGGCCATGGCGGCGGCCGCAGGCGCCGAGGGCCATGGGGGCGGACTGGAGCTGGTGCTGGCGGCGAGCGGCCTGGGGCCCAGGGCCGCCGGGCGCTGGGGCCGCCTGCTCGGCGTCGACCGGGTTGTGGACCAAGGCAGCGGCAGCCTGGGGCTGCGGATGCAGCGTCAGATGCTGCGGGGCTGCCGGGAGGGGGCGGCGGCGGTGGTGCTGATCGGCAGTGACCTGCCGGCGCTGGCGGCCGAGGATCTGCTGGAGGCCTTCCGGGCGCTGCGTCACAGCCCCGTGGTGCTGGGCCCCGCCAGCGACGGGGGGTACTGGCTGATCGGCCGGCGACGGGCCGCGCCCCAGCTGTTCGCGGGCATCGACTGGGGCAGCGACCGGGTGCTGGCGCAGACCCTGCGGCTGGCAGGGCAGGCCGGCCTGGCCACGGCCCTGCTGGCGGAGCGCCACGATCTCGACCGCCCTGCCGACCTGGACCCATGGCGATGAGGCCACCCCTGAGCGTGGTGATCGCCGCCCGCGACGAGAGCCGGGGCCTGCCCGCCCTGCTGGCGGATCTGGCCACGGCACCCGAGCTGGTGCTGGAGGTTCTGGTGGTGGATGGCGGCAGCCGGGATGGCACCCCGCAGCTGGCCACCCTGGCGGGCGCCCGGGTGCTCCACGACGGCAGCGGCCGAGGCGGCCAGCTGGCCGCCGGAGTGGCCCACAGCGCCGGATCCTGGCTGTTGCTGCTGCACGGAGACGTGCGTCTGCCACCGGGGTGGGCCCGGGCCATCACAGCGGCGATCGCGGCCGGCGAGACCAGCGCCTGGGCCTTCCGGCTGCGCATCGCCGGCGCAGGGCCGGCCCTGCGCCTGGTGGAGCTGGCGGTGGAGCTGCGCAGCCGCTGGCGCCAGCTGCCCTACGGCGACCAGGGACTGCTGCTGGCCAGGCGGCTCCATGACGCCGCCGGTGGGGTGGCGCCGCTGCCGCTGATGGAGGATCTGGAGTTCGTGCAGCGCCTGCGGCGCCGGGCCAGGATCGGCACCCTCGCCCCTGCCATGCGCGTGAACGGCCGGCGCTGGCAGCGGCTGGGGGTGTGGCAGACGGTGCTCGCCAACGCCCGACTCAGGCGCGCCTGGCGCCGTGGGGCGCCAGCGGCGCAGCTCGCCGAGCGCTACTACGGCCCCGCCGCTCAGGGGGCATACCAGAAGGCACAGCGGCGCTGCAGCGGCTCCAGCTCCCAACCCTGAGCGGCGTAGAAGCCCACCACGCCGGGGTCGGCGAACAGGCTGACCCGATCAATCCCCATCGACCGCAGTTGCTCGAGCACATAGTCCATCAGCTCCTTGCCCAGGCCGGCCCCCTGGTAGCGGGGATGAACGGCCACATCCCAGACAGTGGCCTCCACGACCCCGTCGCCGGTACAGCGGGCGAAGCCCACCAGCCGCGGCAAGCGGGCGTCATGGCGCCAGAGCCCTACCTGGAGAAGACTGTGCTGGAGGGCCTTGCGCACCCGCCGCAGGGGCCGGCGGCTCCAGCCCACCGCGTCGCAGAGCGCCTCGAGTTCAATCAGGTCGATCGGGCGTGCCTGGCTGAGCACCAGCTCCAGGTTGGGATTGGGGGTGGCGCAGAGCCGGTGCGCGGACCCGTAGAGATCGGTCATCAACGGCAGGGTCTCGGGCACGGCGTGGGGGCTACGCGTTCTGAAGATCCTGACGGATGCAGGCTGGACTACGGCAGGGTAGGGAATCCCTCCGACGACCGTCCTGAGCCTCTCCTCCACCAGCTCCGATCGGCCCCTGCTGGTGGGCGTGCATGGCTGGCTGCTGGCGGGCCGGCTGTGGCATCCCCTGAGGCAGGAACTGGCGCCGCGCTGGTCGCTGTGGTGCCCCGATCTGCCTGGTTTCGGCGGCACCGTGCGGCCCCGGGGTCTGCAGGCCAGCCTGGCCAGCTACGGCCGCTGGCTGGCGGAGGCCGCCCAACAGGAAGCCGCCGGCCGACCAGTGGTGCTGGTGGGCCACTCCCTGGGGGGAAGCCTGGCGCTGCACGCGGCGCCCCTGCTGGGGGAGCAGCTGCGGGGCCTGGTGCAGATCGCCGTGGGGGGCGGTGTGTATCAGCCGCGGCCCTTCGCCCGGGTCCGCCGGGGAGGGGCCGCCTTTCTGCGCTGGCGACCGGTCTGGGCGGCCCAGCTGCCCGGTACAGACGCGATCCGCAGCCCGCTGGTGGCCGAAGGCCGCGCCGCACGGGGACTGCTGGCCTGCAGCACCAACCGGGGCGCCGTGCGCCAGCTGCCCCGGCTCGCCGCCAAACTCCAGGTGCCCAGCCTGTGGATCGCCGGCAGCCGCGACCAGGTGATGCAGCCCCGCTATGTGCGCCACCTGGCCGGCTACAGCCCCGATCACCAGCTCGCCATCCTCAACGGCCTTGGGCACCTGCCGATGGGCGAACAACCGCGCCAGCTGGCCGCCCTGATCGGCACCTGGCTGGAGCAGGACCTGGAACTGCCCACCCAGACCCAAGGGCCTCAGAGCGTGGCCAGCCCTTTTTCCTGCAACTCCGCCAGCTGGGCGTAGAGCCCCCCGACGGCACGCAACTCACGGTGGTTGCCCTCCTCGATCAGACGACCGCGGCGCAACACCAGGATGCGATCGGCGGCTTCGACGGTGGCCAGCCGGTGGGCGATCACGATGGCGGTGCGGCCGCTGAGCAGCGTGTCGAGATCCCGCTGCAGGGTGGCCTCGGTGGAGGGGTCCATGAAGGCGGTGGCCTCATCCATGACCAGAACAGAGGGGTCGCGGATCGCCACCCGCGCCACGGCCAGCAGCTGGCGTTCGCCGGAGGAAAGATTGCCGCCCCGCTCGCGCAGCTCGGTGGCCAGGCCATCCCCCAGCCGGCCCAGCAGGGGGGTGAGGCCGAGATCGCCGCAGATCCGCTCCAGATCGGTCTGACTGATGTCGGAATCGAGGCGCAGGTTGTCGGCCACGTTGCCGCTGAACAGGAACGTGTCCTGCAGCACCACCCCCAGGCGGCGGCGCAGGGTGGCGATGGGAAGCTCGCGGATGTCCACCCCATCGAGGCGGATGCTGCCCTGCTGGGGTTCGTAGAGCCGGCAGAGCAGCCGGATCACGGTGGTCTTGCCGGACCCAGTGGGACCCACGATCGCCACGTGCTCCCCTGCTGCGATGCGGAAAGAGAGATCGGTGAGGATCGGATCGTCGGGGCGGTAGGCGAAGGAGACGTTCTCGAACTCCACCGCGCCGGGGCTGAAGCGTTCGGCACCGGACAGCACGGCGGCGCGGCTGCGCTGGCTGCTGGGTAGATCGGCGATCTCAATCGGCTGCTCAAGCAGTTCACCGATGCGCTCGACGGCGGTGAGCCCCCCCTGGATCTGGGTAAAGCGCTCCGCCAGTTGGCGCAGGGGGTCGAACACCCGCTGGGAGAAGAGGATGAAGGTGGTCAGGGTGCCCAGGCCCATGGCCCCACCGGTGACCATGGCGCCGCCGAGGGCCAGCACCATCGCCACGGCCGCCAGGGCCACCCATTCGATGAAGGCCGAGATGGCGCTGTCGTAGAAAATCGTGCCGGTGACGGCCTGGCGGTAGGCGTCGGTGGTGTGGGAGAAACGCTCGCCGTTGACGGCCTCCCGCCGGAACATCTGCACCACCTCCAGTCCCTGGAGATTTTCCTGCAGGTCAGCGTTGAGCTGGCCCAGTTCCTCCCGCACCCGGTAGTTGGCCTTGCGGTAACGGCCCTGCAACCAGAGCACCCCCATGGTCACAGGCACCTGGCTGGCCAGCAGCAGCAGCCCAAGCCGCCACTCGATCGACAGCATGGTGAGGCCGATCACCAGCAGGGTGACCAGATCGGAGAGCACCCCCACCGCACCACTGCCAAACACCTCGGCCAGGGCATCGACGTCGCTGGTGAGGCGGGTGAGCAGCTTGCCCACCGGCGTACGGTCGTGGAAACGCAGCGACAGGGCCATCGCGTGGCGGAACAGGTCGTCGCGGATGCGGGCGGTGAGCCGCTGACCCACCACCTGCACGTTGTAGGTCTGGGTGCCCTGCAGGGAGAGCCGCAGCAGCACCGCCGCCAGCAGCAGCAGCACCAGCAACCGCAGGGCCACCGGGACCGGCAAGGGAGCCAGCCAGGACAGCACCTCCTCGCCCCGGAGCTTGGAGATCACCTGGCCCACCAGCAACGGCTGCACCGAGGCCGCCAGGGCCAGGGGGATCAGCAGCACCAGGGACAGCAGCAGACGCTTGCGATCCCGACCCAGATAGGGCAGGAGACGCCGCAGTCGCTGGCCATCGAGGCTGCTCATCGGACGGAGACCTGGATGGCGGCGACGCGCTCGACCAGGCCCTGGAGGGTCCCGTCATCGAGGCGCAGGGCCAGGGGATGGCCGATCAGGCGGGCCGTGCTGGTGAACAGATCCTCGATCGCCACCAGGCCGTTGTCCCGCAGGGTGCGGCCGGTGGCCACCAGGTCAACGATCGCCTCGGACATGCCCGTGATCGGACCGAGCTCCACCGATCCGGTCAGGTGGATCAGCTCCACCGGCAGATCCAGCTGGTCGAAGAAGGCCTCGGCGCAGCGGGTGAACTTGCTGGCCACGCGGCAGTGGGCCGGCAGATCGGCGGCCCGGCGGTAGCCGCTGCTGGCTTTCACCGCCACCGCCATGCGACAGCCGCCGAAGCCGAGGTCCACCAGCTGGGCCACAGGGAGCTGGTGCTCCCGCAGCACGTCGTACCCCACCACCCCGAGCTGGGCCTGGCCATAGGCCACATACACAGGCACATCGGCATTGCGCACCAGCAGGGCCCTGGCCGTGCCGCAGCGGCTCGGCACCATCAACAGGCGGTTGTCCTCGTCCAGCAGATCGGAGAAATCCAGGCCGGCCGCTGCGAAACGGCGTACCGAATCCTTCAGCAGGGCGCCCTTGGCCAGGGCGACGGTGATCGGGGATCGCTGGTTGGCGGTGATCATGGAAGCCAGCAGCAACCTGAACTGTAACGATGCAGGATCATCACCAAGACCCGCCCCAGGCCCCGCTGCAAGTGGTGCTGCTGCCGGTGCTGCGGGACAACTACCTGTTCGTGCTCCATGACGGCCGGCAAGCGGCGGTGGTGGATCCGGCGGTGGCGGACCCGGCGATCGCCTGGCTGAAGCAGCGGGACCTGGAGCTGGTGGCAGTGCTGCAGACCCACCACCACAGCGATCACATCGGCGGGACCCCTGGGCTGCTGCGGGAATGGCCCCGCTGTGAGGTGGTGGCGGCCCTGGCCGACCGGGAGCGGATCCCCTTCCAGACCAGGGGAGTGGCCGGCGGGGATCGTTTCACCCTGCTGGGCCAGCCGGTGGAGGTGCTGGCGGTGCCAGGCCACACCCGCGCCCACCTGGCCTTCCACCTGCCCCTGCAGGGCGAGCTCTTCTGCGGCGACACCCTGTTCGCCGCCGGCTGCGGCCGGCTGTTCGAGGGCAGCCCCGAGCAGATGCACCACTCCCTGGGCCTGTTGGCGGCGCTGCCGGAGACCACCCGGGTGTGGTGCGCCCATGAGTACACCGCCGCCAATCTGCGCTGGGCCGCAGCCCAGCGACCGGGGGATGGGGCCATCGCCGAACGGCTGGCCGCGGTGCTGCTCGCCCGGGGCCAGGACAGACCCACCATCCCCAGCAGCATCGGCGAGGAGCGGCGCACCAACCTGTTCCTGCGGGCGGCCGATGGCCAGGAACTGGCCGACTTGCGGCGCAGCAAGAATGACTGGACGGGCTGAGCGTCGCTGCCCGGCCTCAGGGAGGGGAGTTGACGCTTTCGGCGCTGCGCCCCAGCGGCAGGGTCACCAGCGAACGTCCACCAGGAAACAACAGCGCCGACTCACCGGAGCGGAACCGCAGCCACCCCCGCCGGCCGTGGGGGTGGTCGGCCTCCAGGGGCGCCCGCCAGCGCAGCCGGTGGTCCCCGAGCTGCACCTGGTAGAGCCATTCCCGGCCGAGAAACTCACGGCCGCTGATCCAGGCCGGCCCCTCCTCCTCGGGCAGGAACTCCAGGGCCTGGGGGCGAACCATCACCTCAACGCTCTCCGATTCCTCCGAGCCGTCTGGTCCCCTGGTCGCCGGCTCGAGCTCCCCGAGAACGGTCTGCAGCCGGCGGCCGCGCCAGCGGGCCGGCAACAGATTGGACTGGAGCACGAACTGGCCCACGAAGGCGGTAGCGGGCTGGTCGACCAGTTCGCGGGGCGGGGCGCACTGGTGCAGCACGCCATCGCGCAGCACCCCCACCCGGTTGCAGATCGCCAGAGCTTCCTCCGGATCGTGGGTGACCATCAGGCCGCTGGCGCCGCAGCGGGCCAGCACAGCTGGAAGCTCGCTGCGCAACCGCAGCCGCACCTCCACATCCAGATTGGAGAAGGGCTCATCCAGCAACACCACCGAGGGCGAGGGCGCTAGGGCCCGGGCCATGGCCAGGCGCTGGCGCTGGCCGCCGGAGAGTTCGTGGGGGTAGCGGCGCTCCAGCCCGCCCAGGCCCAGCAGATCGAGCAGCCAGGCCACCCGGGCGGTGTCCTGGCCGCGGCGCAGGCCGAAGCAGGCGTTGCGCCAGGCATCGAGATGGGGGAAGAGGGCATCGTCCTGGAACACCATGCCGACGCCCCGCCGTTCGGGGGGCAACAGCCTCTCCGGCCCCGCCACCTGCTGTCCGCCGATGCTGATGCTGCCGCGGCCGGGGCGCTCGAAGCCGGCGATCAGCCGCAGCAGGGTGGTCTTGCCGCAGCCAGAGGGGCCCAGCAGACCCACCAGTTCCCCCGCACCGAGAACGAGCTCGATGCCCTTGAGGGTCCAGGAGGAAACGTCGCGGCCCGGGTAGCGGTACCAGAGGTCTTCGATGCGGACGTGGTCGCGCGGGGCGACGTCCACGGGGGTGGACACCGTGGTGGCTGGAGTGGCGGACGGCGTGGCGATGGTGGTGGTGGTGGAAGCCATAAGATCCCAGTCCCGCATTGTTACCCGTCATGAGTTCCAACGCAGGCGGGGGTGACGAAAGGCACAGGCCCTTGTCTCATCCGGTCCACACCCCGGCCGCACCCGCCCCGGTGGGCCCCTACAACCAGGCCGTGCTCGCCGCTGGCGTTCTCTATTGCTCCGGCCAGATCGCCCTGGATCCGCTGAGCGGCACCCTGGTGGGGGATGGCGACGTGGAGGCCGAGACCGTCCAGGTGCTGAGCAACCTGCAGGCGGTACTGGCCGCCGCCGGCTGCAGCCCCGAGCACGTCGTGCGAACCACCGTGTACCTGGTGGATCTGAACGATTTCGCCCGGGTCAACAGCCTTTACGCCGGGATGTTCGCAGCCGGCGTGGCTCCGGCGCGGGCCTGTGTGCAGGTGGCCGCCTTGCCGAAGGGCGCGCGGGTGGAGATCGACGCCATCGCCGTCATCGCCTGAGGCGGTTCTCAGCGAAGGCTCAAAGTCCTCCGCTGGCTGGGGGGGCCGGACTGCGGCAACCTGGAACGATGGAGACCCCGTTCGGCACCTGGTTCCACGAGGTGGTGGTGATGACACCGGGCCGCTTCGAGGAGGCCATCGATGCGGTGCTGGCGGTGCAGCAGTTCAAGACGGTGGTGCTCCACCTCAGTGCGATGGCGCCGGAGGAGGCCCAGCGCACGATCGACTTCGTTTCAGGCGGCGTCTTCGCCCTGGACGGTCAATCGGAGCGGCTGGGGGACACGGTGTTCCTGTTCGCCCCAGCCCTGGTGACGATCAGCCGGGATGGGGACGACAGGGACTGAGCCGGCGAGGACTGGCCACCCCGCCCTTGTGGAGCCCACAACGGGGCAGTAACACGGGCATCGGTTCTCTCCTGCCCATGAAGCGATCCACCGGCCTGGCCCTGCTGGCCCTCGCCGGGGGCCTCGCCGCTCCCCTGGCTGGCCCTGGCCCCAGCGCCCTGGCGGTGGGAACCGGCAGCGGGCAGATGGTGCTGGTCCGCACCGAGCGGCAGCTGCCCATCAGCGGCGATCCGATCTGGGAACTGCAGCTGTTGCTCCCGGGCCAGCCGCCACGGGCCTACGAAGCCCTGGTGGGACGCGCGCGGCGCCAGGACGGCGACCGTGACCGCCTGGGCAGCAAGGCGCCATTACCGCGGGGCCGCTACGCCGTGACCGAGATCACACCCGTGCAACCGACGGATGCTGTGGAACTGGGCCGCTTTCTCTGGATCGGCCTGCAACCCGACTTCCCCACCGCCCGCCGGGGCCTGGGCATCCACCACGATCCCAGTGCCGGCCGGGGGCGCAGCAGCGGCACCGACGGCTGCATCGGCCTGATCCACGGCAATGACCTGCTGGTGCTCGGTGATCTGCTGCGGCGCAGCGGCACCACCGAGTTGCTGGTGCGGGACTGAGCGGCGTTCCAGATCGGCCGGCGTTCAGCTGCGGCCGGCCAGGGCCTCCTTCAGCCCCCGCTCCAGTTCCTGGCGCTGGGCCGGGTCCCCCACCAGCAGCAGGGCCCCGGTGCCGGGCCACCAATTGAGCCGCAGGTTCGAGACGCCGTCCTCGACGGCCAGCATCTCAAAGGAACCCTGGTGCACCCAGTGGCCGACGCAGCCGAGGCTCTCGACTCGTGCCTGGAGTTCCTCCAGGGTTCCGTTGAACGTCACAGATCGGTACTGGTGTTAAAGGAATTGATGGACTTCGGCGGGATTGGCCCTGCCAGCACCGGCACATCCGCTGGCCCCGATTCCTGGGGCAGTGGCTGCCAGCCCGGTTGCCAGGCCTGGCGGTCGCGCAGTTCACCCAGGGGAACCAGCAGTCGGTAGCCTGGATCCAGCACCGCCTGCAGTTCCGCGGACCGCTCCTGGCCGCGTCCCCTCTGGCCCAGCAGGACGAAATGGCGGTAGCCGCCGCTGCTCTCGGCCCGGTCGGGCTGGGTGGTCCAGGCGGCGGAAAGCTTCATCACGCGAGCGGCGAGGGGGCGAGGAACGGAACATCAGCGGGTCTGGGCGGAGAGGGGCTCCTCGATCACCGGGTTGCGCAGCACCCCGATCCCCTCGATTTCCACGTCGACCGTATCGCCGCTGCGCAACCAGCGGGGCGGATCGGCCGCCATGCCGACGCCGCTGGGGGTGCCGGTGAGGATCACGGTGCCGGCCAGCAGGGTGGTGCTGGCGCTGAGGAATTCGATGATCGCCGCCACCGGGAAGATCATGTCGGCGGTGCTGGCCGCCTGCACCGTTTCGCCGTTGAGGCGGGTCTGCAGGGCCAGGGCCTGGGGATCGGGGATCGCCGCGGCACTTACCAGGCAAGGGCCCAGGGGCGCGAAGCTGTCGAAGCTCTTGCCGCGGCACCACTGGCCGCCGCCGAGGCGCGGCTGCTTCTGCCAGTCGCGGGCGCTGACATCGTTGGCGCACGTGTAGCCCAGCACCACCTCCAGAGCTTCGGAACGCGGCACGTTGCGGCAGGTGCGGCCGATCACCACCGCCAGTTCCCCCTCGTAGTCCACCTGGTGGCTGGGGGCGGTGGTGGGCAGGCTGATGGGGGCCTCCGGGTGCTGCACCGCCCCGGGCGATTTCATGAACAGCACCGGATAGGTGGGGATCGCCGCGCCGGTCTCGGCAGCATGGCGGCGGTAGTTCAGACCGATGCAGAGGATGGCCCGGGGCTCCAGAGGGGCCAGGATCCGCTGCACCACAGCCGGTTCCCCGCTGGGCACCAGTTCGCCGAACAGATCGCCCCTCAGGCGTTCCAGGCCGCCGTCGGGATGGCGGCAGGCCTGGTGGATCCCGCCTGCCGGCTCCTGATAGCGAACGATCTTCATACGGGCCTCACAGGGACGTCGCGGAGGGCTCAGCAGCGGAATCCCAACCGGCGTGGAGCGGCCACTCTCGCCCGGCGTTCCATGGATGATGGGGTCGCTAGCGGATCCAGGAGCACGCCGTGGTCGCCGAACCCCGTCGCCAGCGGAGCACGATCCTCCGGGGCGCCGAGCTGCTGAATGATCCCTTGCTCAACAAGGGCACCGCCTTCAGCCGGGCGGAGCGCCAGGCCCTGGGCCTGGAGGCCCTGCTGCCCTGGCAGGTGGAGAGCATCGAGACCCAGGTGGAGCGCTGCCGGCAGGCCTTCAACGCGATGGGCAGCGACCTGGAGCGGTACGCCTACCTCCAGACCCTGAGGGAGCGGAACGTCACCCTCTTCCACCGCTTCCTCGCCGACCACATCGAGCTGGCCATGCCGATCGTCTACACCCCCACGGTGGGGCAGGCGATCCAGCACTTCAGCCACACCTACCGCAGCCCCAGCCAGGGGATCTACCTGGCCGCACCGCAGCAGGACCGGCTCGAGGAGCTGCTGGCCCAGGCCTGCGGCGGCCCCGACGGCCACGCGCCGGACCTGCTCCTGGTCACCGACGCCCAGGGGATCCTCGGCATCGGCGACCAGGGGGTGGGGGGCATCCAGATCTGCCAGGGGAAGCTGGCCGTCTACACGCTCTGCGCAGGGCTTGATCCGGCCCGGGGGCTGCCGGTGATGCTCGATGTCGGCACCGACAGGCCTGAACTGCTCGCCGACCCCTGCTATCCCGGCCTGCGCCAGCCCCGGCTGCAGGGGGAGGCCTACACCGCCTTCCTCGACCGTTTCATCACGGCGGTGCAGCGGGTGTGCCCCGGCGCCCTGGTGCACTGGGAGGACTTCGGGGCCACCCACGCCCGCCCCGTGCTGGAGGCCTACCGGCGCCGGGTGCCGAGCTTCAACGACGACATCCAGGGGACCAGCAGCGTGGCCGCCGCGGCGATCCTGGCCGGCCTGCGGGGCCTCGGGCGCCAGCTCGCCGACCAGCAGATCGTCATCTTCGGGGCGGGCAGCGCCGGCTGCGGCATCGCCGAGCGGCTCTGGCGCCTGTTGCAGCGGGCGGGACTCAGCGCCGCCGAGGCCGCCGCTCGCCTCTGGCTGATCGACCGCGACGGGCTGATCCACGCCGCCACCCCGTCCCTGGCAGACGGCGCCAGGCCGTTTGCCAAGTCGCCGCAGCAGCTGGCGGCGCGCTTCGGAGCGCAGGCCCGCGGGAGCGGCCACGGGCCGGGCCTGCTGGCCGTGATCGAAGCGGTGCGGCCGGGGGTGCTGATCGGCACCTCCACCGCGGCCGGGGCCTTCGACCAGGCGGTGGTGGAGGCCCTCTGCGTTGGCGGCGAGCGGCCGATCGTTCTGCCCCTCTCCAATCCCACCCACCTGGCGGAGATCACCCCGGACAACCTGCTGCGCTGGAGCCAGGGCCGGGCCCTGGTGGCCACCGGCAGCCCCTTTCCGCCCGTGGCCTGCACCGGCAGCACGGGCCAGGTGATCGAACGGGTGATCGGCCAGTGCAACAACTGCTTCGTGTTCCCGGGCCTGGGCTATGGGGCCGTGGCGGTGGGCGCCACAGAGGTGAGCGACGCCATGATCGACGCCAGCATCGAGGCCCTGGCCGGGGTGATCCCGGCCGCCAACGATCCTGAGGCGCCGCTGATGCCACCCCTTTCGGCCGTGCAGGAGGTGTCCCGGGCCGTGGCCGAAGCCGTGGCGATCGCGGCGGTGCAGGAGGGCCTGGCCCGCCACGCCACCACGGCCAAGGCCGCCAGGAGCAGGCTCGAAGGCTTGCGTTGGAGCCCCGTTTACAAAGAACTGGAGGCGCTAAGTTAACACTTATTGGTGTTAGCATTTAACCCAATAGCCCTTTGCCAGTCGATGAAAGATCGGAAGATTCAGAAGTTTCTTTTCTCTGATATCGGCAACCGCTTAGGCTACCTTTTGGCAGGGTCATCGTTTCTCTACGTTTTCTTCTCTCTGGTCGTGCAGGCCGTTCCCTCGCTTCAGGAATGGCAAGGCCTGGCCTTCGCTCCGATCCGGCAGGTCGCCATGGCCTCTCCTCCCTTCGCCGACCTTGCCATGCTCACCCACAGCGCCCGCTGTGACGGCAGCCTGAGCAATCTCTTCGACGGCCGGGTGAACTGCGACCCCTATGGCCGCCTGTTCACCTATCCGCCGATGGCCCTGTGGATGTTCCGCGTCCTCGGCCTCTCCAGTGCCAGCCTCGGGTGGGTGGGCGTGGTGCTTGGGACAGCCGTGGCCCTGCTCACCGGCGCCTTGTTCTTCACCCTGATCCCCTCTGCCGCCGTGGCGGGGCTTCTGCTGGCACTGACTTTCCTTTCACTGCCATTCCAACTGGCACTGGAGCGGGCGAACAACGATCTCATCGTCTTCCTGCTGCTGGCGTTGCTGGCCCTGGCTCTGTCAAGCCAGAGGCGGCGCTCGGCCGCGGCTGCGGCCACCCTGGCGTTCCTTGCTGTGGCCACCAAGATCCTTCCCCTGTTCGGCCTCGTCGCCACCCAACTACTGCCTGCAGCCGTGAGATCCAAGGCCCGGCTTCCGGTGAGAAACCTCCGCTGGGGTCTGCTCGGTGGGGTGGCCGGCCTGTCCCTGGTCCTGCCCTGGCTCGGCTTGATTCTCCAGTCCCCCCGGGCGGGATCCTCAGCCATTGGCTGATGGCCCACCAGGTCTGTTACGACTGGATGGTCCATTTCAACTTGTCCGGAACTCAGTCCAGAGTCCTGGCCTTCAGTTGCCTGGGGATCAAGCTCCTTTTCATCCTGATGGGGTTCATTGGAGCCTGGCAGCAGGAGATGCGCCACCGCCTGCACTCTTTCCTGGCGTCGCAAGCCAGCCGGCTCGATGCACGGCTGATCGCCGTGACCATCAGCCTGTTCTCGGGCACCTGGGTGGGGACTTACCTGTTCACCAGGTCCTACGACTACAAGTTCATCTTCCTGGTGCCCGTCCTCGGGCTCACGGGCGCCCTGCTGTCCCGCAGGGCCACCGGTGCTGGTCAACAGGCCTGGATCACACTTGTACTGATCCCCATCCTGGCCGCCTGGTACAGCCCCTATCTGGCGATCAGCTTCAGCCAGCCCATGGGAATCTCGCTGGAGCTCGTCAATGACTTTGTGCTGATTCCAGTTCTTGCGGGCGCCCTGCTCGCCACGCTGGTCGGTTTCCGGTCCGCCCTAGGGGCCATCCCCTGAACCCGAAGGATCAATAAGAGCTGTGTCACCCACTCGCACCGGCCACGCCCCTGGCCTTAGCACCTTGGTCAATCACCCCCCGCGCGATGGGCTTTTTCGTCCGGCTCACCGACGCCATCGCCGCCCGTCAGTCGCTCCTGGTCACCGGCCTTGATCCCAATCCGGAGATGCTGCAGGCCTGGGCCCACCGCCGCGGCATGGGGGGCCGATCGTTTCTTTCTCAGGCGCGCCACTGGATCAAGGCGGTGGTGGAGGCCACCGCTGATCACGTTTGCTCCTACAAGCCCAGCCTCGGCTTCTACCAGGCCCTCGGCCCCGTCGGCCTGGAACTGCTGCGGGAGGTGCGGGAACTGGTCCCCCTCGACATCCCCCTGATCATCGATGCCAAGCATGGGGACCTGAACAGCTCCTCGGCCCTGGCCCACTACCTGTTCCGCGACCTCGGTGCCGACGGCGTCACCCTCTCCCCCCTGGCCGGCCAGGACATCGCCGCCCCGTTCCTGCTGTACCCGGACAAGGCGGTGGTGATCACTTGCCACAGCTCCAACGCGGCCGCCAGGGTGCTGCAGCATCACCCCAACGAGGACGACCCCCTCTACCTGCGCATCGTGCGGGAAAGCCAGCTCTGGGCCACCCCCGACCAGCTGCTGCTGGAGGTGGGCACCAGCGACCCTGCGATCCTGGCCCGGGTGCGCCAGGAGGCGCCGGAGCGTTTCCTGATCCTGCGCAGCCTCTGGGGCGAGGAGGACCGGCTCGATGCCCTGCTGGAGGCCGGTCTGAGCCCGTCCGCCGACGGCCTGTTGATGCCCCTGCCCCAGAACCTGCTGGTGGAGGACGACATCGCCGTCCGTTCGGCTGCCCTCAAACAGCGCATCAGCGAGCGGCGGGACCGGTGGCTGGAGCGGCGGGCGCGGGACCAGAGCGATGTCTGCAGCCTGTGGCTGCCGGACCGTCGTCAGGACAGCGCCACCCAGGCCGGCGCGGGCCCCCAGGATGATGGAGTCGGCAACGGAGCGGGAGACCCCCTGGCCAGCCTGATCGTCGATCTGTTCGACATCGGCTGCCTGCTGTTCGGCGACTACGTACAGGCCTCCGGGGCCGTTTTCAACTACTACGTCGATCTGCGCCAGATCATCTCCGATCCCAACCTCTTCCACCGGGTGCTGCATGCCTACGCCGGCCAGCTCGGTGAGCTGGTCTTCGATCGCATCGCCGGCATTCCCTATGGCTCCCTGCCCACCGCCACCGGGCTGTCGCTGCAGCTGCACAAGCCCCTGCTCTACCCCCGCAAGGAGGTGAAGGCCCACGGCGCCCGCCGCCTGATCGAAGGGGACTTCGAAGAGGGCGACCGGGTGGTGGTGGTGGACGACATCCTGATCACGGGAAGCAGCGTGCTGGAGGGCATCGCCAAGCTGGAGAGCTCCGGCCTGGAGGTGGAGGACGTGGTGGTGTTCATCGACCACGGCGGCCAGGCGGACACCAGCGCCCGCCAGCGGCTCGCCAGGCAGGGCTACCGCTGCCACGCCGTGCTCGACATTCCGCGCATCACGGGGGTGCTGCATGCGGCCGGGCGGCTCAGCGATGGACAGGCCGCCACCCTCGGCTATGCCCCTCCGGCGAGGGCATTGGGCGTTGGGGGGCTACTGGCCAGCTCGTAGAGTGGTACTGCGTCCCTGAAAAACCCGGGCGCCCCCTCCCGCCATGCCCCAGGTCCAGGGTCAGCCCCCCACGATCGGCGAGCTTGAGGCGAAATATTCCCTTTACTGCAAGGCGATGCGGCTGCTGCTTAAGCAGGGCAGCACCCTGGAGGCGATCCAGCGGACGGTCTGCTGGAGCCGGCTGGAACAGCTCCACATCTGCCTGCCCAGCCGCTACAAATCGCCCGACTATCTCTACGCCGTACTGAAGCGCGACCTGCGCTGATCGCAGGGTTCCTGATTCCCCTGCCAGGATCAGCGGGCGAACAGGGTCGGTGCCCGCTCAGGCGATTCCGTGAAGTCGATCTCCGATCCGTTCCTGCGCCGGCCCGTGCTGACGCTGGTGCTCAGTCTTCTGGTGCTCCTCGGAGGCCTGATCAGCCTGCCCGGGCTGAAGGTGGAGAACCTGCCTCCGATCGCCCCCGGCCGGGTGTCGGTGAGCGCCAGCTACCCGGGCGCCAGCCCCGAAGTGGTGGAGCAGGGGGTCACCAGCCTGCTGGAGAAGCAGTTCAACGGCCTGGAACGGCTGGATTCGATCCGCTCCACCAGTTCGAGCAACGGCAGCAGCATCTCCCTCGGCTTCGAGGGGGGGAATCCCGAGCTCAACCAGATCAACACCCAGAACGAGGCCGCGGTGGTGAGCCGCCAGCTGCCGGCCCAGGTGTCCCGCTTCGGCGTGCAGGTACGGCGCACCTCCGACGACCTGCTGATGGTGCTCAGCTTCAGCGCCAGCCGCGACCTCTACGACGACGTCTTTCTGAGCGGCTGGGTGGATCAGGTGATCCGCGACAGGTTGCAACGGGTGCCCGGCGTAGGGGAGGTGCGGCTGTTCGGGGGTAGTTCGCTCGCCTTCCGGCTGTGGCTGGATCCGCTGCGCCTGGAACAACGCGATCTGACCATCGCTGAGGTGCGGGACGCGCTCGAGGAGCAGAACGTGCTGGCCGCCCTGGGCCAGGCCGGTGTCGCCCCCTCCCCCGACGACCAGCTCATCACCCTGCCCCTGCGCATGGAAGGGCGCCTGCGCAGCGCCCAGGAATTCGAGAGTCTGGTGATCGACCGCAGCGCCAACGGTGGCGTCACCCTGCTGAAGGATGTGGGCCGGGTGAGCCTGGGCAGCGAGAACTACGAATCGATCGCCACCGACCTCAAGGGCAAGACGGCGGTGGCCGTGGGGGTCTTCCAGCGGGACGGCAGCAACGCCCTGGAGGTGAGCCAGGGCATCAATGGGGCCCTCGAAGCTCTCGGATCCAGCTTTCCACCGGGGGTGGATCTGCAGGTGATCGTTGATGAGGCGGCCTCGATCCGCACCAGCATCGACCGCACCACCGCGAGCCTGCGGGAGGCGGTGCTGCTGGTGTTTCTGGTGCTGCTGCTGGGGCTCGGCAACAGCCGACTCGCCCTGATCAGCGCCTCGGCGGTGCCGGTGGCCCTGATCGGATCCCTGGCCGTGCTGCGCCTCAGCGGCGATTCGATCAACACCCTCACCCTGTTCGGCATGGTGCTGGCCAGCGGCCTGGTGGTGGACGACGCCATCGTGGTCAGCGAGGACATCGGCCGCCGCCTGGAGAACGGCCGCACGCCGCTTCAGGCCGCCCAGGAGGCCATGGCGGAGCTGGGCGGCGCGGTGATCGCCACCTCCCTGGTGCTGATCGTGGTGTTCCTGCCGGTGCTCACCCTGCAGGGCACCCTGGGCCGCCTTTACGCCCCGATCGCCCTGACGATCGGGGCCACCATCGTGTTCTCCACCTTCAACGCCCTCACCTTCACCCCGGTGGCGGCCAGCCGGCTGCTGCACGCCGAGCGGCGCGAGCCAAGCTGGCTGCTGCGCTGGATCGATCCGCCCCGCCGGGCCCTGGAGCGACTGGAAGGCCCCTACGACCGGCTGCTGACCCGGGTGCTGGGCTGGCGGCGGCGGGTGGTGGTCGGCCTGCTGCTCGGTCTGCTGCTCACCGGGCTGGCACTGCAGCAGCGGCCCACAGCCTTCATTCCCCAGGAGGACAGCGGCCAGCTGAGGGGTGTGGTGTTGCTCCAGGACGGCATCGCCCTGCCGCGCACCCAGAAGGTGATGGACCAGGTGCGGGCGGTGGTGGCTGAGGAACCGCTGATGCGGTTCGCCAACTTCTACGCCGGACGCTCCTTCGGGGACAGCTCCCCCAACAAGGGCATCTTCTTCCTGCGCCTGCGGCCGATCGAGGAACGCAACAGCGCCGACCAGAGCGCGGCGGCGGTGGCCGAACGACTCAACAAGCGTCTGCGCCAGACGGTCACCGACGCCACCGTGATCGTGAGCGAATCCCCCACGGTGCGGGGCTTCAGCAGCGAGAGCGGCCTGGAGTTCGACCTGCTCGACACCAGCGCTGGCCGCCTCAGCCTGGGGGAGTTCCAGCAGCAGGCCGAGGCCTTCATCGCAGCGGCCCGGGACACCGGCGCCTTCGAGCAGGTGGGCACCCGCTTCAGCGCCGACGCCCCCCTGCTGCGCCTGATCCCCGACCGGCTGCGCATGGCCTCGCTCCAGGTGGATCTCGATGAAGTAGTGAGCGTGCTCGGGGCCAGCTTCGGCAGCGATTACGTCAACGACAGCTTCGAAGGCGACCAGGTGCGCAAGGTGATCGTCCAGCTGGAAGGCGGCTCCCGGCGAAATGCCGACGATGTGCTCGCCCTGCAGGTGCGCAGCCGGGACGACCAGCTGATTCCCCTGGCCCAGATCGTGCGGGTGGAGGCGGGCACCGGCCCCACAACGATCAACCACACCCGTCTGGTGCGTTCGATCAGCATCCGGGCCCAGGCCGGACCAGGGGTGAGCAGCGGCCAGGCCATCGCCCTGCTGGAGCAGCTGCAGCAGGACAGGGGCAGCACGGCCACCGATCTCGAGTGGGCGGGCCTGGCACGGGAGGAGGCCAGGGCCGGGGGCGGCAATCTCCAGGTCTTCGCCCTGGCGGTGCTGGTGATGGTCCTGGTGCTGGCGGGTCTCTACGAGAACTTCGCTGATCCCTTCATCATCCTGGCGACGGTGCCGATGGGGGTGCTCGGTGGGGTGCTGGGTCTGGCGCTGCGGGGCCTGCCCCTCGACGTCTACGGCCAGATGGGCCTGCTGGTGCTGGTGAGCCTGGCGGCCAAGAACGCGATTCTGATCGTCGAATTCGCCAACCAGCGCCTGGCCGAAGGGATGCCCCTCGACCAGGCCGTCCACGGCGCCGCCGTCGCCCGTCTGCGGCCGATCCTGCTCACCGCGTTCTCGTCGCTGGCGGGCTTCCTGCCGCTGCTGTTCGCCACCGGCGCCGGCTCCGCCAGCCGCACCAGCATCGGCACGGTGGTGTTCTTCGGGCTGCTGCTGGCCACGCTGCTGACCCTGTTCCTCGTCCCCACCCTGTACCGGATCATCAAGGGTTGGGAGCTCAGCCTGGGCGCCGGTCGCCGCGGGGAGCAGACGTAGGAGGCTGCTGGAAAACCGATCCAACTGCGTGCGACCGCCTCATTCGCATGTCTGCGCCGAGAAGCGGATTCCCTGGGACTATCCCATTGGCAGGTCAGGCGCCTGGCGGATCAGGAGCTGGGGCTCCTATCCATCCCGCAGGGGCCACGCAGGCTGGCTTTATTGCTGCAGACGAACGAGTGGATCCGCACGGAGCGGATTTTGTAGCCGAAGGCTTCGGCGAAGCAGCAGGAGCAGCTGGGCAACAATCTGCAGTTCCGCTGGATCGTCGTACGGAACCCTGTCCGCACCGTCTGGAATCCGACTGAACCGATGGCCGCCCGCCAAGTTCGTAGACACAAAAACTTGAAAACCCCAAATCGTGACGTGTTGCTGAGTGGGAACCTGATGGCACAGCGCCTCGAATGCTCCTAGAGTCAGCAGACGTAATGCCCTAAAAGTTACTAAATATTCGAGCTGTCCTCTAGCAAAAGCCATCAACTCACGTCATCGACGCCAGGCTCGAGTGAGTGCATGAATCGCCTGATCTTGTTTGTGGAAAATCCAGCCCAAGGAAAGAAGCTATCTCTCCACTCATGCTTTCGAACGATAAAGTCAGTACTTCGCAAACAAAATCCATGCGATCGGACGATAGAGACGACCTCAGACATTGATTTGGCGTTTTTTAGTTGCAGCTGAATGCAATGATCATACCGCGCAAACTCATAGAAGCGAGACGACTCAGCATCACTGAAATGAACATCTTCTGCGATACGACATAGGTCTGCATCATGCGCTCCTTCCTGAAGAGTCAGAGCAAGAGCCATGGAGAAGACATGATCCGACCAACGCTGGCCATTTTCCATCCAGACCCAATCATTAGAAGACAACAAGGTTGCAGCTTCTTTGAGCACATCTTTGTTAGTTTCTGGAAAGCCATATTTACATGCAAGAATCTCAACCTCGCCGAGACTGGCCGCTGCCACAATCAACTTTCTTACATCTGGATGCGCATCGACATAACGTGCAAACTCAGATAGTGCTTGCAACTTCTCAGGAGTAATCATAATTAATGAAAAATATTTTCATTTTACACGGGCTGACGATCTACTGGCTAGCCATTATGCAGTGTTTGCATAATGGGTTTGCCCCCCATTGACAGGACCGCGCTCTCCCCACTAGAAATTTAAGCCTTATGCAACCAATGAAATAGATATAAGGACTAAGGCTCCCCCGGGTTCAGGAAACGAGCCAGTACACCTCTGCACGCCCTCGCGCCCGAAACACCCACGGCCAAGACCAAGGCCCGTTGCCACACTGGTCATGGGGACGTCAGGCCATGACCGATGACATCTTTGGAGGCTCGTCCCCGAAAGGAAACGTGGTCTGGGCAGTCAGTTGCTGGAGCAGCAGGAGGAATGGCAGCTGGAGCGCCGCCGCTCCTTCTCAGAGGCCACGATGGCCAAGATCCCGGAGCTAGGAGTTTGTTGCCAATAGAGCATCGAGCCTCTGAGCACGGCGAATTCTGGCCGCGCTGAACTCTTCATCGCTGCTGAGGCTCTTTTGTTCTGCTGAGCATGCCCATCGATGGGCCTGAATCAG